>Ga0214919_10003831_pt1 | contig 22403 bp, 21 predicted proteins | sample LL1503_MetaG_FD_177994 | JGI IMG/M metagenome (GOLD analysis project Ga0214919, IMG submission 177994) | Freshwater microbial communities from Lake Lanier, Atlanta, Georgia, United States - LL-1503 | ecosystem: Environmental > Aquatic > Freshwater > Lake | place: USA: Georgia | collected... | reverse complement strand
AATTTTATTTCTTATTAGCTGAACGCATAATACGAGCTTTATCACGCTCCCAATCTTTTTCTTTTTCAGTCTGACGTTTGTCATACTGTTTCTTGCCTTTGGCAAGCCCAATTTGTATCTTGATACGCCCATTTTTGTAATGCATATCAATAGGTACCAAGGTATATCCGGAACGCTCAACCTTACCAATAAGCTTTGCAATTTCTTCGTTATGAAGTAGCAATTTACGCGTGCGTATCGCATCAGGGCGGATGTGAGTTGATGCAGCGCCGAGTGGAGTAATATGGCAGCCAATCAAATAGATCTCACCGCGCTGAATAATGACATAAGCCTCTTTTAAGTTGGTGCGATTGTCGCGAATCGCTTTCACTTCCCAGCCCTCTAAAACAATACCAGCCTCATACTTCTCTTCAATGAAGTAGTCATGAAACGCTTTTTTGTTTTGCACAATGCTCATGAAAGACTGTCTATACTTTAAAATAGCTATTTTACGCTATTTCAATTTACCCAATGGCAGATGTCAGAAAAAATGTGCTCGTGAATCACTCAGCAGAGAAAATGTTCAATCTTGTGGATCATATTGAAGACTATCCTTCATTCCTTCCCTGGTGCGGAGGCTCTCAAATCATAGAGCGAAATAATGAAATTACAAAAGCCTCTATTCATATTAAATATCATGGTGTAAACCAAAGCTTTACCTCGCAAAACATTAAAAACTACCCTCATCGCATTGACCTTAAGCTCATTGATGGTCCGTTTAAAGCACTTGAAGGTTTTTGGATATTTACACCGATCAATAAAGATGCCTGTAGCATTGAATTTTATCTTCATTATGAATTTTCAAATTTTATTTTAGGCAAATTAATCTCACCAATATTTAGTAAAATTGCTAATACTTTTGTTGATGGTTTCGTGACGCAAGCTGATAAAATATATAAACACGATTAAAAGACTAAACTTATGCCTAATGAAATCTTCATTGAAGTTGCCTATGCGCTCCCACAAAAACAAATAATCATTCCTATCAAGGTTAGGTCTGGAATCACGGCTGAGGATGCGATTAAAGCTTCAGGGATCATCAAAAAATTCCCTGAAATTGATTTAAAAACAAATCAAATCGGTATTTTTGGAAAGCTCACACAACTTGATCATGTTATGCGAGAACGCGATCGGATCGAAATTTACCGTCCTTTAATTGCCGACCCTAAAGAAATCAGACGCCAACGTGCGGCTGAAGGTAAAGTTATGAAAAAAGGCGGGGATAGCCCATAAAAGCTAGGATTTCTTAGCCGAAATGAGACTTTTTCTGTATAATTTCTTTTTGCGCAAAGGATCAAAAGATGCGTTTAATACAACAAGCACTCACTTTCGACGATGTGCTCCTCGTTCCAGCTCATTCCACAATACTTCCGCGCGAAGTTAATTTAACTACGCAACTCACCAAGAAAATTAAGCTCCATATTCCTGTCGTTTCAGCTGCTATGGATACTGTGACTGAATCGCGATTGGCAATAGCTTTGGCGCAAGAAGGTGGGCTCGGTATCATTCATAAAAATATGACACCTCAAGAGCAAGCTTACCAAGTTTCCCGTGTCAAACGTTTTGAATCAGGCGTTGTGAACGATCCTATTACAATCAATCCTAATATGTTAGTGCGTGATGTCATGAGCCTCACAGCGCTTCATAAAATTTCAGGCTTGCCTGTCATAGATAGCGGCAAAATTGTGGGTATCGTTACAAATCGCGACCTACGTTTTGAAACGAACTTAGATCAACCGATTAAAAATATAATGACGCCACGCGATCGCTTGGTCACTGTTAAAGAAGGTGAATCTAAAGAAGAAGTGATTCGTTTACTTCACCATCATCGCCTAGAGCGTGTTCTTGTTATTGATAAAAATGATGTATTAAAAGGCTTAATTACAGTTAAAGATATTCAAAAATCATCTGACCATCCTTATGCATGTAAAGATGATAAAGGCAGGCTCTGCGCTGGCGCAGCTGTGGGTGTGGGTGAAGGCACTGAAGAGCGTATTGAATTATTAGCAGAAGCTCATGTCGATGTGATTGTGGTTGATACTGCACATGGTCATGCGCAAGGCGTGCTCGATCGAGTTACATGGGTGAAGAAACATTTTCCACACATCGAAGTGATTGGCGGTAATATCGCAACTGCAGATGCAGCCAAAGCTCTCGTTGATGCGGGAGCTGATGGGGTTAAAGTTGGTATCGGACCAGGATCCATTTGCACGACCCGCATTGTTGCAGGCGTAGGTATTCCACAAATTACAGCAATCAATAATGTCGCTGAAGTATTAAATAAACTTAATATTCCATTCATAGGTGATGGTGGCATTCGTTTCTCAGGAGACGTCGCAAAAGCTATTGCAGCGGGAGCCAATTCAGTGATGTTAGGTTCTATGTTTGCAGGTACTGAAGAGGCCCCTGGTGAAGTAGAGCTTTTCCAAGGTAGATCTTATAAATCTTATCGCGGCATGGGTTCGATTGGAGCAATGCAAAAAGGCTCATCAGATCGTTACTTCCAAGACTTAGAAAACAATGCAGATAAATTAGTGCCTGAAGGCATTGAAGGGCGTGTGCCTTATAAAGGTAGTGTCATTAATGTCATTCATCAATTGATGGGTGGTCTTCGTGCTTCGATGGGCTATGTGGGTGCATGTACCATTGATGAAATGCGAAATAAATCTAACTTTGTACAAATTACGAGTGCAGGTATGCGTGAATCGCATGTGCATGATGTACAAATTACCAAAGAAGCGCCTAATTACCGTGTCGATTAAATTTAATGCTGTTTCAAAAAAGCCTCCGACCAAGGGGCTTTTTAAATTTTATGGATAAAATCTTAATACTTGACTTTGGTTCTCAGTACACACAACTCATCGCACGTCGTGTGCGAGAAATGCATGTCTATTCTGAGCTTCATTCATACGACATAAGTGAAGCTGAAATAAAAGCTTTCAATCCACAAGGTATTATCTTGTCAGGTGGACCCAATTCAGTTTATGAATCCAATACACCAAAAGCACCTAAAATTGTTTTTGAATTAGGCATTCCTGTTTTAGGTATTTGTTACGGCATGCAAACAATGGCAGTCCAACTCGGTGGCAAAGTTGAGAATGCAAATACGCGTGAATTTGGTTATGCTGAGATCAGAGCGCAGAATCACTCCCCTCTTTTAGAAAATATTCAAGATAAAACTAATCAGGATGGTCACGGGCTTCTTGATGTATGGATGAGCCACGGAGATAAAGTCACAACACTACCACCCTCTTTTAAATTGATTGCAAGTAATGTATCAACACCTATCGCTGGCATGATGGATGAAACAAAAAATTTCTATGGCGTACAATTTCATCCTGAAGTAACACATACCAAGCAGGGTTTTGCGATAATCAAACAATTCGTCACTAAAATTTGTAATTGTAAATCAAATTGGACGATGCCTAACTATATCGAAACAGCAGTTAAGCATATTCAAAATGTAGTTCAAGATGATGAAGTTATTTTAGGGCTATCAGGTGGTGTAGATTCGTCAGTTGCAGCTGCTCTTATTCATAAAGCAATTGGATCAAAACTTACTTGTGTTTTTGTGGATAATGGCTTACTTCGTTTAAATGAAGCAGAACAAGTTATGAAAACATTCAATGAGAATTTGGGTGTCAAAGTCATACCTGTTGATGCTTCAAAAAAATTCTTAAATGGTCTTAAAGGCGTTACAGATCCCGAACAAAAAAGAAAAAATATTGGTCGTGAATTTGTAGAAGTATTTCAAACTGAAGCCAAAAGAATTCCGAAAGCAAAATGGCTAGCACAAGGCACCATCTATCCTGACGTAATTGAATCAGCTTCCGGTAAAACTAAAAAGGCACACACGATTAAAAGCCATCATAATGTGGGTGGCTTACCTGAAACCTTAAAGTTAAAACTTCTAGAGCCTTTGCGTGAACTCTTCAAAGACGAGGTTCGTGAGTTAGGAATGGCTTTAGGGCTACCAAAGGAAATGGTCTATCGCCATCCATTCCCAGGACCAGGGTTAGGTGTTCGTATCTTAGGTGAAGTAAAACCAGAATTCATTGACCTTCTCCGTCGTGCAGATGCTATTTTTATAGAAGAGCTTAGAAATTCTGGTTGGTATAAAAAAACATCACAGGCCTTTGCAGTATTTTTACCAGTGAAATCTGTCGGTGTGATGGGGGATGGTAGAACTTATGAATATGTCGTAGCTTTAAGGGCTGTCGTTACATCAGACTTTATGACGGCTCGCTGGGCAGATCTCCCTTATGAGCTTTTGGGTCTAGTGTCAAATCGAATTATCAACGAAATACGCGGTATTAACCGTGTCGTTTATGATATTTCTGGAAAGCCGCCTGCTACTATTGAGTGGGAATAGAAGCTAAAATTTGAGTCTTGGATATATATAGGTTTTTTTAATTAAACAAAGCAGATGTACGCCCAACTAAATTGTTGATCTAATTAGACGTTGGTATTAAGGTTATCTGGCAAAGCTAGGCAAAATGCTTTATTAACTTGTGCTGAGTCTTACTTAAATCTGCTCTTAAGCTTTTGTTCAGCCTTTCCAATCCAAACAATTTAGAAGCATCAAAAAAAAGCAAATAAAATGTTGAAAAAAATAATCAAGTTGTTTCTTCCGCCTATCATACCCATCGTTATCGAAAGGATGAGAACTTATTTAACTAAAGAAGTTTTATTTGGCGGTCATGATGCTCTATTTAAAAAAGCCTTTGTAAAAGAATCGGTCTATGCTGAATATGGTTGTGGTGCTTCTACTATTTGGGTAGCCAATAATATTGATTGTAAAATATTCAGTGTTGACAGCTCTGCTGGCTGGATAGGCCAGGTAAAAAAGGAGTGTAAATCATTAAAACCGATATTACATTTAGCAGATGTTGGTCCGGTTGGTGACTGGGGCATGCCAATTGACTATGAAAAATCTGATAATTTTACAGATTATACGGATTGGATTTGGACAGACAATAAAAAACCTAATATTATTTTAATTGACGGACGTTTCAGGGTTTGTTGCTTTCTAACTTGCCTTATTAACGGCGAAAAAGGAATGAAAATATTTTTTGATGACTACACGAACAGGCCTATGTATCATTTTGTAGAGAAGTTTCTTAAACCAACTGAAACGTGCGGCAGACAAGCATTGTTTGTAATTCCGGAACGGGAACTGCTAGATATAGGCGCCATAAGAGATGCAATAAACAAGTTCCGCTTTGTTTTTGATTGAGAAAATTTACTTCGCGCAGAAAATTAAGTGCGCTAAAAGATCTTTAAATAATGAGTATTTGACTTACGTAACTATTGAGCGGAAATAAATTGATAAAAAATAAAAAAAAACAAACTACAACAAAAACCCAATACTCTGGAATAAAAGAACTCTATACAGTAGAAAATACTCTACAAAACTACAATAGCTTCATAATTAAATTAATTTCAAAATACTGGAAAAAAGAATTTTCAGTCCTTGAATTTGGAGCTGGGATAGGGACTCTGGCAACAATATGGATACACACTAAAAAATTTAAACCTGATTGCATAGAAATAGATAAAAATTTAATTAAAATCCTTAGGAAAAAAGGTTTTAATGTGTATAAAAATATTGATTCCTTATCTCATAAATACGATTTCATCTACAGCTCTAATGTATTAGAGCATATAGAAAATGATTTAGAAATCTTAAGGGATTTGAATCAATGTTTAACAAAAAATGGCTTGTTAGTTTTATATGTTCCAGCATTTAATTTCTTATATTCTGAGCTTGATCAGTCTATTGGGCATTACAGAAGATACTCAAAAGTAGATCTGAGATCAAAACTTCTAGAAACTAATTATAAGATTTTAAATTGTCATTATGTTGATTCAATCGGGTTTTTTGCGTCTTTAGTATTAAAGTACTTTGGATATAAAAACTCTAAAGGCTTTGCTAGCTCTAAAAACTATCGAATCTATGATACGCTTATCTTTCCTTTGAGTCACTTTTTTGACCGAATCGGATTCAAAAATTTTATTGGTAAAAATTTATTTGTGGTAGCCCAAAAAAAGTAATTATCAATAAACATGAATTATTTATCTATCTTGAGTATATGGCCGTTTTTTTTAGGGTTAATATCTACCTTAATTCTTGCTTCTAAATTAAATACAATTATTCCAAGTGAAGATATAAAAAACAAGTACATATTCCTAACGGGACTTAGATCTATTCTAGCGCTGGGAGTTCTATATCATCATGCTGTAATAATGTATTACTTTTATCAAACTGGAAAATGGGATGTTCCACCTTCGAGTTTTTATACAATTCTTGGTCAACTATCAGTAGCAGTCTTTTTTTCTCTTACGAGTTTTTTATTTTTTTCGAAAATTTTATCTTCAAATAAAAAAATTTTATTTACGAAATTTATAGTAGGTCGTATAAAAAGAATTGGCCCCGCTTACATATTAGCTAGCATGCTAATTATTATCAGCATTTTAATTAAATCTCATTTAAATATAACTGAGCCATTAAGTAAGTTTATTGAACATTCGTTAGTATTTCTACTTAGTTTAGGGAGCTTAGAGGTGTTGTCTATTAATGAAAGTAATCCTAATGATTTTGGTGCCAGCGTCTTCTGGACATTAAGATATGAGTGGAAATTTTATATACTAATCCCTGCAATAGCAATATTGTATAAATACAAATATGCAAGAAATACATTGGCTACGATTGTTGCCACGTACATAACATTCAGAATATTTCGAAATTATGACTCCCTTCCTCACTCATTATTATTTATTCCAGGGATACTAGCAGCACACTTAAATATAAGCCAATATAAGCTACCTAAAAAATTTCAAACTTATGCTTTAATATTATGCCCTTTATCAATCCTACTAATTTTTATATTGTTTAAAACAATTTATACATTTCCTGCTTTTTTCCTATTATGTATATTTTTTGTGACAATTTTCCATCTTCCAAAAAGAAATTACATTTATAGATTTTTAGAACATAAATCAGCTTTATTTATTGGCACAATAAGCTATTCAATATACTTGCTGCATCTGATTGTTTTAAACGCAGCCTTTTCCTTTGTTAATCAATTCGAAAAAATTTCAAGGCTAACTGCTGTAAATTTTTGGATAATGATTCTATGCTTAACTTACTTAACAGTTTTTCTTTCTTACTTAAGCTTTAAATACATAGAATATCCATTTATGAAAAAATAATTGCTAGTAAGATTTATTTACACTACAAAATATATAATTCCAACCCTGCCCGCCAATATTTGCCTGATAATTATTACAGCTTAGCTTATCAAGACGTAGGTTATATTTGGATAATTCATGCTGATTTCTTTTTATTATTAAATTATTAGCATTTTCTATATCTATATAATCGCCATCCTTAATAGCTAAGTGGCATGATGAATTAGATAAGGGATCATTCCAAATAAATTTTGCTCTAAAATTAATTCTTTTTATAAGCTTATCAACGAATATGCATTCATTTTCAGAGTCTAAAAGCCCAGCTTTATTTAAGATATACTCCCATTTTTTTACATTACCAACTCTCCAGTTTTGTGCGCTAGCAAACATTACATATAAATGCTTCTTTACCTCGTAGTCTTTTAGGACTCCTAATTGTACAAATGATAAATTAGTTGGAAATTGAGTCACTATCCAGCTCAAATTCATGCCTTGATTAGTTAAAAAAACTGTGGATTCGCTTATATCAATTAATTTAGGGGTGTCTGCTTTAAAAGCAGGCTTTGTCCATCTGGAATGACCCCATGTCCCGAATCCTCCTATTAATATAAAAATTAAAGATACTAGCATTAATTTAATATAAATATTTTCTGCCTGGCTACGTGAAAAAAAGTGAAAGAGAAATAAAATTATGCCAAGTGGAACGAAAAGCTCAATTGTAACTAGATAGCGTTGCAAGCTGAACAAAATCGTCCACAAAATGAATGAGACTGCAATAAATCCAACTAAAAAAATACTCTTTTGATCTAATCTATGCTTAAACTTAATTAATTTATTCCTCGTAATTATGCGTATTAAGATCAACAATAATAGCAAATAAAAAATTGGCCAAATGAATTGATGAATCAAGCCCTCACCTGCCCTATGATAATTCATAGAGAAAATAAAAGGCCAAAAAATAGCCTCAATAAAATTATTTGGCCCCCAGCGATTATCAATTACCGAAAGATCTGAGTATGGATTAGGAAAAATACTATTAAAAAAAGGAAAGATAGGATTATGAAAATGTGTCCATAATTTTATAAACCAAAAACCAGAAGAAATAAAGATTCCAAATAAAACAAATATACCAAATATAGACGATAGTAAAAATTTATTCTTATTTGACGTTGGATACATTAAGAGGGAAAAACACAAAGCTAATGCATAGATTGAATTTGTTAATTTCAGGCCAGTGCTAATTCCAAAAACTAGGCCAGAAAAAGCTAATATAAACAGAGTCTTTTTACCAATTTTTTTGAGGTAACTCCAATATTTAATAATGGTCCAAATTGCAAGCACATTTAAAAGTGCAGTAGTATTATCGCCCATCGAATTCCCAAGCCCAGAAATAAAATTGGGTGTTAATACACAACAAATTGAAACAAAAAATATAAAGTGGGGGCTTTTTTTAATTTTATATTTTGTAAGAAAAATAGTGGTAATATCAAAGATTAAAATAAATATTAGGCCATGCAAAAAGCCCATAAGAAAACCAAAAAAAAATGGATTCAAATTAGTATTAAAGAAATAAAAGAATGTATCGAGCAATGGATTAAAATATGTTCTCATGCCAGCTACGCCATAATCGATATCGAATTTATCGAATAAAAAAGAAAACCCATTGTAGAGATGATATCCTGACAAATCCTGGTTCCTGTCCTGACCCAGTAGCATAGACCAAATCCCAAATAAGATTGGAATAAGTATGTAAATTTGGTTATAAATTAAGGTTTTTATTTTCATAAATCTTTATTAAAATCTTTTATATACTAAAAGCTTTAATATTATAAAATTAAGGAAAGCGACAAAGAATGCACTCAGCGCTATTGGTAGGAAAGGTGCATTCCGTAATTCTGGATATATAAAAATTAATAAAGAAAATGAAAAGATATTAATAATCCCCCCGATACTCTGGATTAAAAAATAGATAATATATTCCTTATTTCTCTTATATTTTAATTGCCCCAGATAAGTCTTGAATGTGAAGAATTTATTGAGAAAAAATGTTAGTGTTATTGCAAAAAAAGTAGATATAACCTTCACAAAGTAGATATTATTTTTAAATAATTTAAAAAATAATTTAAAAAATCCATAATCAAAAAAAAATCCTAAAAAACCAACTACACAGAAACCTAAAAATTCTTTATTGAGAAATCTATTTTTGAAGATTGATTTCATTTCTAGGGTGCGAAAGAAATTTTAAATAATTATTATTTTTCCTATTTTTGGAAATTTCCTCGAGAATAATTCCGCAAACAATAAATATAAGACTAATTATAATGAGTGATACTGATAAAAAAGCTGTTGGAAATCTTGGAACTGTGCCGGTAATCATAAATTCATTTAGCACGGGGATAAATAAGAGCAAGGAAATGAAAGTTGAAATAAATGATCCAATTGAGAAAAAAATAAAGGGCTTCTTTTCTTTGAATAACCTTATTATCATAAGCAAAATTTTAAATCCATCTTTAAAGCTGCTTAACTTACTGACTGATCCTTCAGGCCTTGAAAAATATTTAGTTTGAATTTCTTCCGTTTGAATATTAAGCTCTAAAGCATAAATATTCAACTCAGTTTCAATTTCAAAACCATTTGACAACGCAGGAAAAGTTTTAACAAATCTTCTTGTAAAGACTCGATATCCAGAAAGAATATCTTTGAAATTGTTATCAAAAATAAAATTAATTGTTTTTGTAATTAAATTATTTCCAAATTGGTGTCCAAAGCGATATGCTTTTTTATCATTATGTATTCTTGAGCCAATCAGCATATCAAGTTGATTTTCAATTAAGTAATCAACCATATTACTTGCTTTCTCAATTTCATAAGTATCATCACCATCAACCATTACATAAATATCTGCCTCAATATCAGAAAACATTCTTCGGACAACAGAGCCCTTGCCTTGTTTTTTTACAAGCCTAACTATTGCACCTGATTTTTTGGCAATTCTGGCAGTACCATCAGTTGAGTTATTGTCATAAACGTATATTTTTGATTCAGGCAAGAATTTCCTAAATTTTTTTACAACAGAATCAATAGTCTGTGCCTCATTAAAACATGGAATTATGACGGCAATAGAAATTTTCGGATTTTTCATTACTTATTGTATCTTTAAAATTAAGCAAATGTCATTTTATCAATTAAAATGATACTTTTTAGGGATATTTAATGAGTCGCGCATTTGTTAAAGAAAATGATTTAGAGCACGCAGGCATTGATATTCCTGAAAAACCTCTAAGTGATGAGCCTAATTATGTCACACCAAATGGACTCAATTTACTCTATGCACAAATTGATGCTCTTGAAATTGAGCGTAAGCATTTAAAAAGGAAGGAAGACGATCCGATTATTAAACAAAAAATTGCCATTATAGAACGTGATATCCGTTATTATGCAGCGCGGATTAAATCAGCAATTTTAACTCCACCTAAAAATAAAGATTATTCTTTTGTTTTATTTGGAGCTAAAGTAACTGTTGAAGATGAAGATGGCAAAGTGTCTACTTTTGAGATTGTCGGTGAAGACGAAGCAAATATTCATAATGGTAAAGTGAGTTATTTATCTCCTTTAGCTAAAGCACTCATCGGTTCAAAATTAGGAGATGAAGTCACTTGGAAAAAGCCAATGGAAGAGACGTTCCTCATCATTCAAAAAATTAGCTATTAGAATTTAAAGGGATAAGAATGCAAGTTAAAGAATCAATACAACAAAGAAGATCAGTAAAACATTACGACCCTAATCATGTCATGACTCAAGACGAGATTGACTCACTTCTCTCTCATGCAATCTTATCCCCCACGGCATTCAATATTCAAAACTGGCGATTTGTGGTGGTGACTGATAAAGGCTTGCGCCAAAAAATTCGCAGTGTAAGCTGGGGTCAAGCACAAGTTGAAGATGCTTCTATATTGATCGTACTAGTAGCTGACCTTATGGCTTGGAACAAAGAACCAGGCCGTTATTGGAAAGACGCACCGAAACCTGTGCAAGATTATTTGGTACCTGCCATTCATCAATATTACAATGACAAACCCCAAGTACAGCGTGATGAAGCGATGCGTTCATGTGGCATGGCTGCGATGAGCATTATGCTCACTGCGAAATCAATGGGTTACGATACCTGTCCTATGGATGGTTTTGATTTTAATAAGGTCGCCGAACTTTTAAACTTACCTCAAGATCACACGCCAACGATGTTTGTATGCGTGGGCAAAGGAATTAAAGAAGCGATGCCTAGGGGAGGTCAATTACCACTAAATGAAGTTGTAATTGAAAACCGATTTAAATAAAAAATTTTAAGGAAATACAAGCGTGCTCACTAGTAACAACATCACCATACAATTTGGTGCAAAACCATTATTTGAAAATGTCTCAGTTAAATTTGGAAACGGCAATCGTTATGGATTGATTGGTGCCAATGGTTGTGGCAAATCCACCTTCATGAAAATTCTAGCCGGTGTATTAGAGCCTACATCAGGCAATATCTCACTCGACAAAAATGAACGTATGTCATGGCTTAAACAAGATCAATTCTCTTATGAAGATCAACGCGTTTTAGATGTCGTTATGATGGGTCATGAGGAAATGTGGAAAGCGAATGTAGAAAAAAACGCGATCTATATGAACCCCGAAGCCACTGAAGATGATTATATAAAAGCAGCAGAGCTTGAAGGAGTTTATGCTGAATTCGAGGGCTATACAGCGGAAGCACGTGCTGGAGAATTATTGATTGGTGTCGGTATCCCGATTGAACAGCACCAGAGTCCTATGAGTCAAATTGCACCAGGTTTTAAGTTGCGTGTTTTGTTGACGCAAGCCATTTTTTCTAATCCAGATATTTTGTTACTCGATGAACCGACAAATAACTTGGATATTCACACCATTCAGTGGTTGGAGGATACCCTCAATAATCGTAACTCTACTATGATTATTATTTCTCATGATAGACACTTCTTAAACCAAGTGTGTACTCACATGGCTGATATGGATTATGGAAAATTAACAGTCTATCCAGGTAATTATGATAATTACATGGAGGCTTCTACCATGGCTCGCCAACAAAAATTAAAAGATAACGACAAGGCAAAAGAACAAATTGCCGAATTACAAGAGTTTGTAAGGCGCTTTTCAGCAAATGCTTCTAAAGCAAGACAAGCTACCAGTCGCGCTAAACAAATCGATAAAATTAAAGTGGAAGAATTTGTACCATCCAGCCGTCAATATCCTTACATCCGTTTTGATTATGACGATAAAGATAAACTACATAGACAAGCAGTGGAGATTAAAAATCTAACTCATGGCTTTGATCGCGAACTATTTAAGAGTTTTAATTTGCTTGTCGAAGCAGGAGAACGCATTGCCGTCATTGGTGAAAACGGTATTGGTAAAACGACATTCTTAAAATGTCTAGCGGGGGCACTTAAACCTAATCACGGTGAAATCAAGTTGGCTGAAAAAGCGAAAATCGGCTACTTCGCACAAGATCACGCGATCGATTTTGAAAAAGACATAACCCTTTTTGATTGGATGAAGGACTGCGCGCAATCAGGTGAGGATGATCAGGCAATTCGTAGCATTTTAGGGCGTCTTCTCTTCTCTGGTGAAGACACTAAAAAATCGGTAAAAGTTTTATCTGGTGGGGAACAAGGTCGTATGCTATTTGGTAAACTCATGCTTGCAAAATCTAATCTATTACTTATGGATGAACCTACTAATCATATGGATATGGAATCGATTGAATCTCTAAATACTGCGCTCGATAAGTATAAAGGCACTCTATTTTTTGTAAGCCATGATCGAGAATTTGTAAGTTCAATTGCAACACGTATATTAGAAATAAAAGAGAATAAGATTATTGACTTCTCAGGCAATTATGAAGATTATATTCTTACTCAAGAATCAACAATTAATAAAAATTAAGATTAATAAAAATTATTTCTTTAGGCAGTAAAACTAATAAATAATCTAAATTTTATTAGCAATCATCCGGCCAATCGGAATTGCAGAAGTTGCAGCAGGCGAAGGCGCATTAAACACATGTAACATCCGCGCGGTTTCGCCCCATAAAAAATCATGCACAATCTTGCCATTTTTAGTTACTAATTGCGCGCGAATACCAGCGCGATAATGCAAAAAATCTTCCAAAGACAGCGTTGGGCAATATTTTTGACAGTCCTTTAAATAAGCGCGCTTAATTAAAGTACCTTTAAGTTCATGCATCGCATGAAACCGATGCTGCCAAATGAGCCTCCAAAATCCAGGGAATATCAGGTACGAAGCTATATCTTTTAGATTAACCGATTGTTTTGGATAGCCTTCTCTTGCAAGGCCAATGACAGCATTAGGGCCAACGGTAACACTTCCATCAATCATTCTAGTTAAATGAACACCTAAAAAAGGCAATGAAGGATCGGGTGCCGGGTAAATGTGATGTTTGACAATAGAATTTTTTGAAGAAGTCAATTTAAAATACTCACCTCTAAATGGAATGATTTTGAAATCAACTTTTATACCTGCTATTCTCGCAAGACGGTCGGCTTGCAGCCCGCCACAAACAATCAATTTTTTAGTCTTCCAAATAGAATTGTTGTTACCGAATTCAACCAAATCCGATTTCTCAGAAATACGACTTATTGATGTATTAAGATGAATCACTGCACCTTTCTTCTTAATAATTGCAGCCATTTTAATCGCTATTTTCTGATAATCCACCATACCTGTTTCAGAACTTAGTAAAGCTTTGGTGCCTATTATCCGAGGCTCGATTTGCCGAAGTGTTTTTGCATCAATTTTTTTTAGCTTTATGCCGTTCGCTTTAGCTCTCCTGAAAAGAGCATCGATACGTTTTTCTTCCAAGGGGTTGGTAGCAACAATTAGTTTTCCACATGTTTCATAAGGAATCTTATGTTCATCACAAAAATTTTTAGTAGCTTCCAAACCTTCGCGACATAGCTTTGCTTTTAAACTACCAGGATCATAATAAATACCTGCGTGAATAACTCCACTGTTATGCCCTGTTTGATGCTTTGCGAATTGATCTTCTTTTTCAAAAATTGCAATTCTTGCCCCCTTTCGAGTCTCAATAATATGCATTGCAGTTGACAACCCTACAATACCACCACCAATAATTGCGTAATCGTAAATCAATTCATATCCATCCTATGACGTGCTAATGAACATTAGCCTATAATCCCTAGGGGTCACCCCCCCCTTTTTTTTTAATCCTAATATTTTCATTGAGTAAAAGCCAAATACAATTAACATTCTTATATCCTTAATTAAAGTAACATGCCTCATTGAATGATTGAGCAGTCTCATCTTTGGCCGAAAGAGATACCTCTTTTATGGGCCATTGAATCCCAATAGTCTTATCATTCCAATTTATAGCTCGCTCGTTATCCTTACTATAAATGTCAGTAGTTTTATATAAAAACTCCGCAGTGTCACTTAGCGTAAGAAAACCGTGGGCAAAACCTTCAGGTATCCACATCTGTTTTTTATTTTCAGCAGACAATATCTCTCCTACCCATTTGCCAAATGTAGGGGATGATTGCCGAAGATCTACTACCACATCAAAAACTTCTCCTTGAATCACGCGTACAAGTTTACCCTGTGATTTGGGTGGTAATTGGTAATGAAGCCCTCGTAAGACGCCCTTAATAGATTTTGAATGATTGTCTTGTACGAAATTAATTTTATATCCTACCACTTCTTCAAAACGCTTCTGATTAAAACTCTCAAAGAAGAAACCACGATGATCACTAAAAACTTCTGATTCAATAAGTAATACATCAGGGATGCTTGAAGGAGTTACTTTCATACTTTAGATAATTTTTTCATTTACAATGCGATGCAGGTATTGACCATAGGCATTTTTCAAAAGTGGTGCCGTTAAGTTTTCTAGCTCATTTTTATTGATCCAACCATGTCGATAGCTGATTTCTTCTGGACAAGCAACTTTTAAACCTTGACGATTTTCGAGTGTGGCAATAAATTGACTAGCCTCCAGAAGCGAATCGTGTGTACCCGTATCGAGCCATGCATATCCGCGACCCATAATCTCGACATTCAATTTTTGTTTTTCTAAATAGAGCCGATTGAGATCGGTAATTTCTAATTCGCCGCGAGTTGATGGTTTTATACTTTTCGCCATAGATACGACGTCTTTATCGTAAAAATAAAGTCCAGTCACCGCATAATTGGATTTAGGATTTTTTGGCTTCTCTTCCAACGATAAGATTTTATTATTTTTATCAAACTCAGCAACACCATAACGTTCGGGGTCATGGACATGGTAGGCAAAGACTGAAGCGCCATCAACTCTCATCATGGCATTTGATAATAAGTTATTAAAGTCGTGTCCATAAAAAATATTGTCGCCCAAGACTAGTGCTGATAAATTATTTCCAATATATGTATCCCCTAGGATAAAAGCTTGGGCTAAGCCATCTGGAGATAGCTGCACTTTATAGTGAATGTCCAATCCCCATTGACTACCATCACCAAGTAAAAATTCAAAACGCGGTGTATCATCAGGGGTAGAGATAATCAAAATGTCTCTGATACCTGCTAGCATTAGAGTGCTAAGCGGATAATAAATCATGGGCTTATCATACACAGGAAGTAATTGTTTTGAGATAGCTTGTGTGACAGGATAAAGACGTGTGCCTGAGCCACCTGCAAGTATAATGCCTTTTCTTTTTTGTAAATTTACCATTTAGATAATTTCCCTTAACACTTTTTTAACTTCCGACTCCCAATAAGGTAATTCTAGCATGAAGGTTTTCTTTAATTTGGATGTATTAAGCTTGCAATTCAATGGTCGCTTAGCATCTGTAGGATATTCTGATGTAGGTATCGGATGAACATAATTGGGTTCACATTTAACTTTAAAGCCCAACTGCATTGCTTCACTTACAATTAAGCATGTGTATTGATGCCAGTTCGTTTCGCCATCATTTGTGACGTGATAAGTGCCGTATGCATTAAAGTTTTTATTTTTAAAAATCATATCCACAATCTTAAAAGTTACATCAGCTATCATCGAAACTGAAGAGGGACTTCCTTTTTGATCGCTTACAATGTTTAATGAATCTTTGTCTTGAATGAGTCGCAATATTGTCTTTAAAAAATTATTGCCGTGAATGCCGAACACCCAGCTAGTTCTAAGAATTATGTGTTTTGCATATGCACGAACCTTTTCCTCCCCCTCATATTTTGTTTTGCCATAAACAGACTGAGGATTTGCTAGGTCTGTTTCAATGTAGGCTTCTTTTTTTAATCCGTCGAATACGTAGTCTGTTGAAAAATGAATTAGCGGAATATTGAGTTCACATGCCTTCTCAGCTAAAACTTTTGGGGCTATTGTATTGATTTGATAAGCAAGCTCAGGCTCAAACTCGGCTTTGTCAACTGCAGTGTAAGCTGCAGGATTAATGATAATGTCAGGTTTTATTTGATCAATGAATTGTTTGATTGCCTTAGGGTTTGCAAGATCTAATTCCTCGCGATCAGTTGCAATAACCTCACCCAATGCGCTTAATTTTTTTTTTAATTCAAAGCCAACCTGGCCGTTTTTCCCGGTAAGAAGAATCTTCATGAATACTGCTTCTGAATCCAATTTTTATATTCGCCACTCAACACATGACTTACCCAGTCTTGATTATTCAAATACCACTCAATCGTTTTACGAATTCCCGTATCAAAGGTCTCTTTGGGTTTCCAGCCCAATTCTTTTTCAATTTTTGTGGCATCAATCGCGTAGCGCCTATCATGGCCCGGACGATCTTTTACGTAAATCATTTGGGTTTCATACTTTGTACCATCTAATTTAGGATTGAGCTCATCTAGAATGCCACACAAAGTTTTTACAACATCAAGATTGGTCTTCTCATTCCAGCCACCAACGTTATAAGTTTCGCCTAATTGGCCTTTTTCCAATACAGTTCGAATTGCACTGCAATGATCTTTCACGAAAAGCCAATCACGAATCTGTTGACCGTCACCATAGATAGGAAGCGGTTTACCATTAAGTGCATTTATTATACATAAAGGAATCAATTTTTCTGGGAAGTGGTAAGGCCCATAATTATTTGAACAGTTTGTCGTTATTACAGGCAGTCCAAAAGTATGGTGCCAGGCACGAACCAGGTGATCACTCGCAGCTTTACTTGCGCTGTAGGGGCTATTAGGTTCATAACGATTTGTCTCAGAAAAAGCAGGGTCTGATTTTTTAAGCGAGCCATACACTTCATCGGTCGAAACGTGAAGAAACTTAAATACTTTTTTTGATCTCTCATCTAAATCATTCCAATAAGCACGAACGGATTCCAGTAAGTTATAGGTACCGACGATATTGGTCTCAATAAAGTCGCCCGGCCCATGGATGGATCGATCGACGTGACTCTCGGCTGCAAAATTAACAACCGCCCTGGGCTGGTATTTTTTTAAGAGCTTAGAAATAAGTTCACGGTCGCAAATATTACCTTTTACAAAGTGGTGATATGGATGATTATTTAATGAGGATAAATTTTCAAAGTTCCCGGCGTAGGTGAGAAGGTCTAAGGACACCACATCCTCTTCGCAATAATCAAACCAGTCTAAAACAAAGTTAGATCCGATAAAGCCCGCTGCACCTGTGACGAGAATACTCATATAGTTAGGATTTTAACTTAAAAAGCGATTTAAATTAAGGAGTTAAACTTGGTTTACTAGCATCACTTAGTGTGCGCTTATACTGCGGCGGCATTTAAAGCTTATGAAGGATAGCTGCTAAATATAAGGCCATTTGGCCACTCAAGGTCTGGCGGTAGACGCCAAGGTTGCGAATCATTTTATATCTTGATCTCAAAGGTTTATCCCTTAAGTTAGAAAATTGCTCGATGAGCTCGACATTCGATCTAATACCCATAAAATAGAATTTATTTAAGGCCTTCAAATGCTTTGAATTGTATAAACGATAGGTACCATTCAAGATCATTTTTAAGCGCTTAAATTTTGCTATGAAGCCAGTATTAGCTCCAATTAGAGATTGATTATGTTGCCGGTAGAGAATAGTCGGCTCGGAATCATTGAAAGTCTGCCCCCCTGTAAGTTCGTTCATTATATAGAGCCACCAATCGTGAGATACCACATCGACCTTAGGATGCCATTGTAAAAAATTTTTAAGTTGATTATTAAAGGCCATAGTATTCCCACCCGCAATACATTGGACGATCGCATTCTTAAATGATGGAGGCTTTGGGAATAGGTCAGACTGGCCAAGTATTTTTTTTGCGTTACTCGATACATAGGTCGTCCTGGCACAATAGAGATTGGATTTTAAGGGGTTTAATTTAGAGAGTTTTTTTAGAGTATGGCTTATCTTGTGGGGCATCCAAAGATCATCCTGGTCCGATAAGAAGTAAAAATCGGCTTTTATTTTTGAATCATTGATAATATTGAGGAAGTTTTGACAGAACCCTTTTTGGGGTCCGCGACGGATTATGAGTTTTTTGGTGCCCCATTTTTTTTGGTAGCTTTTAAGAATATCTAGGGTATTGTCTTTTGATCCATCGTCATTCACATAGAGAATCCAGTTTTTATAGTCCTGGTTTTGAATAGAATTGAGCTGCTCCGAGAGATACTTATCACCGTTATATGTACACATAAGAATAGCGATGCTAGGAAATTTTTTCATAGAAATTTTAAATTAATTCTGTTTAGTTAAGTTTATATATTGTAAGTAAAGATCTTTTCGTAAATAAATATGTTCTTTAATGATTACATAGTGCTTAGTTAAACCATCTTCAATACACTCGCCATAAGTATGCCAAGGAAATAATTCCCTAACATTTTTATTGTCTATAAAAACTAATTTAGGCCTTGAAACATTAAATCTTTGACATGTATCAAATACAATGCCTTTCACTGGATGCTCATCATAGTATTTTACCCAAGGAAAATAAGCAGGGCTTGCAGTGGCAGGCAATCGATTCGACAAAATATACTCATGTGTTTGCCAGGAAAAAGCAATAATACGATCATTTGGAATGGTCATTATTTTAACAATGCGTGAAAATTCTGAAGATTTATTTATTTTATGCTCTATAAAATAATTTATGTCTCGTGATAAAAGCAATGATATTTTAATTGTAGAAATTAAAATCAATGAAAAAATAATCGTTAACAATAATTTTGAATAATTAGATGTTGATGGTCTTACGTAAATGAAAAAGGCTGGAACACTTAAAATTAAATAGTAATAAGCTAGACCGTGAACTCCTGAACCCCTTAAAAGAAGTGAAATTAAACCAATAAACACAAATCCAAACCTAAAATTTAAAATATGTTTCCAGAGAAATAATTTTCCCTTCAAATAAAAATTAAGAAATAAAAAAAATATAAAAAAAGCAGTTAGAATTCCTGCAAGATTAGAAGTTGAAGATCTCCCTATATTTAATAAAATTTCACTTACATTGTTCGGATAGAAGAAGGAATAGTAATGCGGCATTATTTTTGTATTGAGATAAACATGGAGCGCATAGAGCCCAGTCCATGATCCAAATTTATATAAGTATGCGGAGCAAATTAGTATTCCGAAGCAAAAAAACAGGAATGAAACTTTTAAATATCTCTTCCTAATAGAAGCTATAAAAAATAAGAAAGTGATCGGCACGAAAGAAATGCCAAAAAAAGGGACGCACCCTAGAATAAAATTACCTAAAGCTACGGAGTATTTGTTAAGCAACTTAACACTCATCAGAGATGGAAATGTGTATTGAGCCAAAATGATTAACAAGCTTAAACCAGCAAATGTTTGAAAAATATAAGTATGGCCATAAAATTTTGGCAAAAAGATTACTATAAAAGCTGATGCTAGCAATAAATATATTTTTGAGATGAGTTTATTTTTTATAAGCGGAGAAAAATATAAAGCAATTAAACCCAGCCACTGAAAAACAATCACGATAAATCTATGTCCCGCTATTCCAAGATTTAGATTTAAAAATTTATGCAATAAAACTGAAGGAAGGTATACAAGAGGCGCATGCGGTTCATAAACTTCAGAATATAATCGCATACCTGAAGCCATCATTTTTGCTACAACTATTGTTTCTGATTCATCACCCCATTCCTTAAAATCAGTTAATTTAAACTGATATCGAATAAAAAGGAAAATGAAAGAAACTACAAAAAGATTCAGAAAGCAGTTGATTTTTTTTCTTTTGAATTTACTTTTAATTTTAAAGTCCATTTTTCAAAGAAATTAATTTTTGCCATACAAATAAAATAAGATACGAAATTAATTAAAACAATATAACAACTAATTTATTATTCTTTAGATGCGCGTTTTCTTTCGTGCTCGAGCAAGTAACGTTTGCGAATACGAATCGATTTCGGTGTAATTTCAACCAACTCATCATCTTCAATAAATTCCACCGCAGATTCTAAAGTTAATTGGATAGGCGGTACCAATCTTACCGCTTCATCTGTTCCTGATGCACGCACGTTAGTCAGTTGTTTACCTTTAATTGGATTCACGATAAGGTCGTTGTCTCTGGAGTGAATGCCGATCACCATACCTTCATACAATTTATCCCCCGGACTTGAATACATGCGGCCACGGTCTTGTAGCTTCCATAAAGCATAAGCGACAGCCTCACCATGCTCAGCCGAAATCAATACACCATTACGACGTCCTGGCATATCAGGTTTTACGGGTGCATATTCATCAAATACGTGCGCCATAAGTCCCGTGCCCTTAGTCATGGTCATAAATTCACCTTGAAAACCAATAAGGCCACGTGCTGGAATTTTATATTCTAAACGTGTACGGCCATTACCATCCGATTCCATATTTTGTACTTCACCACGACGGCGACCGAGTTCTTCCATGACGGCACCTTGCGTATCATCTTCCAAGTCAACAGTTAATACCTCATAAGGCTCACATTTTTGACCATCGATTTCACGATAGACTACACGTGGTTTACCCACAGCCATTTCAAAACCTTCGCGACGCATATTTTCTAATAAAATGGTGAGATGTAATTCACCACGACCTGAAACACGAAATACATCGGCATCTTGGGTGTCTTCAACTTTAAGTGCCACATTCACTAATAATTCTTTTGTTAAACGATCTCGAATTTGACGGCTTGTGACAAACTTACCTTCAGTCCCTGCTAATGGTGAGGTGTTGACCATAAAGTCCATCGTCAATGTCGGTTCATCGACCGCCATGATAGGAAGACCCACTGGGTTATTAGTGTCAGCAATCGTGACCCCAATACCAATTTCTTCGATACCAGAAATAATGACGATGTCACCTGCTTCCGCTTCTTCAACTGGAATTCGCTCCAGTCCTTTAAATCCTAATACCTGATTGATACGACCTTGAGACACTTGTTTGTCGCCATGCATGACAACAACTGATTGACCTGATTTGATCACACCGTTTTTAATTTTACCGACACCTAATCGACCCGTGTATGTTGAATAATCAAGGGCTGAAATTTGTAATTGCAGAGGCTTGTCGCGACTACCATCAGGCGGGGCGACGTGTTTTAAAACCGTTTCAAATAACGGTTTCATCGTGTCTGATTTTTGTTCTAAATCGAGCGTTGCAAAACCATTCAATGCAGATGCATATACAATCGGAAAATCCAACTGTTCATCTGTGGCACCTAAGTTCGCGAATAAATCAAATGTATGATTAATCACCCAATCAGGGCGAGCACCTGGACGGTCTACTTTATTAATCACCACAATGGGTTTTAAACCGAGTGCTAATGCTTTTTTAGTCACAAAACGTGTTTGAGGCATAGGGCCTTCAACCGCGTCAACAAGTAATACCACGCCATCGACCATACCTAATACGCGCTCGACTTCGCCACCGAAGTCAGCGTGTCCTGGGGTATCCACAATATTAATGTGGGTGCCTTCAAAATTAACCGCAGTATTCTTAGCTAAAATCGTGATACCACGTTCTTTTTCAATGTCGTTGGAATCCATGACACGTTCAGTGACTGCCTGATGCTGTGCGAAGGTACCTGATTGCTGAAGAAGTTTATCGACGAGGGTGGTTTTGCCATGGTCCACGTGGGCGATGATGGCAATGTTTCTTAAATTGCGTGACATAAAAAGTG
>Ga0214919_10003830_pt1 | contig 22407 bp, 37 predicted proteins | sample LL1503_MetaG_FD_177994 | JGI IMG/M metagenome (GOLD analysis project Ga0214919, IMG submission 177994) | Freshwater microbial communities from Lake Lanier, Atlanta, Georgia, United States - LL-1503 | ecosystem: Environmental > Aquatic > Freshwater > Lake | place: USA: Georgia | collected... | reverse complement strand
GTGAGTGGGAAGATTACCATCAAAAGAAACACGCGGTTATCATACAAAGAAAACCAAAGAAGAATAAGAAAGGTATTACAGGAATGGAAACCGAAGGGGAGATATTCCTATTATCAAAATTAGATGAAGGTAATTGGGATTGGGATACTGTAACACAAATATTAGGATATGACTTTGGTGGTAGTAAAGAAAAAGCATTAGATTATTTTGTGGAAATATCAAATGATATTAATAACTTTAATTTAAACATAGTTTATTACTCACCTGAAAATGGGATATACGATATGGAAGACAATTTCCTATGGAATTATGATTATGAAATATCAGATATACCAAATGTAACCGATGAGGTTATTGACATCATGGACGAATATTTAACTCAAGAATAATATAAAGTTATAGGAGGGGAATTAGAGAAAAAATCCGTATCTTTACTGTATGGATAAATTAGTAGTATACATTTTCTTATGGTTATTCGTGGATGACAGAACTCGTATCAAGAGAGCGATTGATATCCTATTCGGCAATGAAATTACCAAGGTTGTTAAGGATGAGGTGGTAAACAAACCAAAACCCGTTAATAACAAGAGGGATGAGATTATGGATGCAATCAACTATCTTAAGGGTAAATCAAAGAAGACCAAGGACGACAGGGAGAAGATTCAGATGTTAGAGGTAATTCTTAAATCCGCACGGATTAACTAATCTGTTAGTGTATGATAAAAGTTATTTAACCCTTTATATTAGTTTATATTGGATTATTTTTTTTAAAAAAGAAAAATGAAACAAAATAACTTTAAACAAAATTTATCTGAGTTACCGACTCAACCAGATTTTATATTTATCATCACCGACCAAGAAAGAGCTACACAACATTTTCCTGACAATTGGGAAAAAGAAAATCTACCAACACTAACCTTTTTAAAAGAAAATGGATTTAGTTTTGAAAGAGCTTTTTGTAACAGTTGTATGTGTTCTCCTAGCCGTTCAACATTATTCACAGGAACTTATCCTGCACAACATCAAGTAACACAAACATTAACATCAGGAGGTGTTTTTTCACCTGTAGAACCACAATTAAATAACCAAACACCAAATATAGGAAGAATATTGGATGGTATTGGTTATGATGTTCAATACAGAGGAAAATGGCATCTTAGTAAGGGTACCGATGGTGGTGACCCATTAGCAAAAGACATAGCACTATTTGGATTTAAAGGATGGGTTGGTCCTGACGCTGGCGAAGACGCGAAACCCGAAAATTTTGGTGGAGGATTCGCCAATCATGACGCCATGTATATCGAACAGACCATGGAATATCTTGAACAAGTTAAAGTTAGAAGAAAAAATGGTGACATGCAACCGTATTGTATAGTATTAAGTTTAGTTAATCCACATGATGTATTAGGATATCCGAATTCAGTACAGTATGGATATAATGAACCTGACTATACAGGAAGAGACATTCCAAATCTACCAACAACCGTGAATGAAAATCTAATAGAAAACGCAAAACCTATTGCCCAATTCCAAACAAACATTGCTGCAGATGGTTTATTAGGGGTATTAAAGAATGATGATATGAAGTTAGATTACTTAAACTTTTATGCTTTCTTACTTAAAAAGATTGATGGTGAGATAGGTAAAGTAATTGATGTTCTATATAATAAAGAAGATGGTATTAACTTGGCAAATGATGCCATCGTTATTAGATTGGCGGACCATGGAGAAATGGGGATGTCACATGGTGGTATGAGACAAAAAGCATTCGTTGCTTATGATGAAGCAATTAGAATACCAATGGTGATATCAAACCCTGTTGTATTCCCATCAACACTGAAACATAAATCATCACATGAACTTGCTACGTTAATTGATATATTACCAACGTTATCTAATTTTGTTAATCTTCCTGTCCCATCTGATTGTAGAGGTGTAAACTTACTACCGATTATTGAGAATAACGAACCTGCACAAAATGAAATCCTATTCACATTTGATGATACCAAATCAGGGTCAAATAATCTATCGTCATCAGTTAAAACTTGTAATAGATTAAGAACTATTCGTACTAAAGAATGGAAATATACTTATTATTTCGACGCATTAAATAGTTACGAGACTCAGTATGAATTATATGACTTAGTTAATGATACCGATGAATCAGAAAATTTGGCGTACTCCAAAGATAAAAAGATTCAACTTATAAAAAAAGAATTACATCACAAGTTAAAACAATTAGAGATAGAGAAACTTAGGATTAATGATGGAGTTACATTCAGGTCAATGGCTTGGGTTGATACAAACGCTAACTTCCAAACATATGCTTACAATGGGTTAGAAGAGGATGAAGATTTAAATTATCTTAACTAAAAATATGGAAAATAAAGTTAATAACTAAGATAAGACTATATTATCGATTTCTTTTGTTATTAGCATTACCTATACAGTATCCAGCATAAAACCATAGGCAAAATCCTATAAGCGTTATTATAAAATTAAATGTTGTCATTGTCTTTAATTTTAGTAGTCAGGACAGGATTCGAACCTGATTTAGGGCTTACGACCTATGATATTCTATTTACGACAACACCATGTCGCCACCTGACTATTTGTTATACTTTAAATTCTATAAATGATAAATCACCTCTAATGTCGTTAGTATTACAAACATAAGGAAGTTTCCACCCATCAAATACTAAACATTTATTAACCAACTTTGGAAATAAAACAAATGTTAGTTCAATTACTCGTAAATAAAATCTTGGTTTCATGGTTTTAGTGATTTAGTTAGTCTTATCTTCATTCATATCATCCAATAATTTATCCAATTGTTTTGAATATCTTTCATGAGCCTTTTGTCGTTCCTCAGACTGACGCATTAACTCTTGAACATTTTTTTTAAGTTCTTCGGATTGCTTTGGTTTAAATAGGCTTGATATACCTATTACAATTGAACAACCAATCAACGAACCTATAATCACACCTAATATATACTCCATAATTTTAATTTTTAGTAGTCAGGACAGGATTCGAACCTGCATATTTAGAGCAACGCCCTTTGTGTTTACCGTTTCACCACCTGACTCCACCTTTTTCTGTTTATTGTTGAGTTACAAAAGACAAACGTCACCCAATCTCACTCTCTTTTAAATCCTTCCCTATGCACGGAACAAGAAACTCAGAGATGTTGTTTCTACTTTTAGCATCCTTATAAATCCTTTGACTGTGCATGGTCAACAAGAAACTGGGGACGCGTTGTTTCTACTTTTAGTAGTCGGTAGGAGAATCGAACTCCTATTGCCAGGATGAAAACCTGGAGTCCTAACCGTTAGACGAACCGACCTTGTTTCTACTTTTTGTAGACTATCGATTTGTTTTGTTGTAAACGGCTCCACCAATCGTCAAAGTCAACCCAATTCCAATACAAACAACTCGAGATGGATTCTTGTAAAATGGTTTGATTACACGTTGAGAGTTATATCCATTGGCAAACGTCCACTCAGAACCGTCAGGTATTAAAAAACCAATACTCATTGCAACACACCCTGCCACCATAACAATTGTACCAGGTTTTTCTGTTTTGTTTTGTTTTTTATATTGTGCATTCGCGGTTAGAGATGAACAAACTAATAATGTTAAAAGTATTTTTTTCATTTTATTTCTATTTGAGTTGTTAAAGATGAACAAGACATTACAAATATAGTAATTTAAATTTAATATCACATAATTAAAAAATATAATTATTAACGATTGTCATATTCCCACATTGTGGTTTAATACCTCTTTCACCCAAATTAAAGGAACACCATCTCCCGAGGATGTTGTGTTTACCTTATGATTTAGGGCATCTTCCACCATCCCATGGAAGCGCTTAACAGACGTTGCGGTTGTGGTTACCTTACAATTCAGGACCTCTTCCACCGACAGATACTGATTTATGGATGATGAATGGGTTGTGGTTACCTTACAATTCAGGACCTCTTCCACCCAAGAAGAAATAACGGGGGCAAATTCGTCACTATCCATTGTAAAGATGGTAAAGAAATTAGAAAAGAAACCGTACTTCCATAGGAGTTGACCATTAGACTTATCGTACCTAAAATACCAACACTTATCTTCTCTATCAATAAACCATATAAAAGTTTTATAATGAATAATCTCCACACGAGATAAATCACTATACAGTTTCTTAAATATAATTCCTTTTAATCTATCACTAATCATAATCTATTCAGTTATACCATTATTTAAAACATGTTTCACCACATCGTGAAGAGTTAAACTAATCTTTCTTGTTGTGGTTACCTTACAATTTTAGGACCTCTTCCACAATTGTACTTTTCACGAAGCTCGTATAGTCCGTTGTGGTTACCTTACAATTTAGGACCTCTTCCACCAAATTGTTATTCCTGTTAAAATAGGGACGCGTTGTGGTTACCTTACAATTTAGGGCCTCTTCCACCCAAGAAGAAATAATGGGGCTGAATTCATTATCATCAGTGATAGAAAAGAACTCAAAGAAAGTGAAGAAGAAATCATACCTCCACCACATAGTTCCATTATCATTATAAATAAAATACCAATACTTATTATCCCTATCAATAAACCATATTTCCTCCTTATACCTAATAATCTCCAAGTGAGATAACTCACTGTATAACTTCTTATATATAATACCCTTCAATTTACTACTAACCATAATACAAAGATAGTAATTATTTAATTATCTATGATATTTATTAATAAAAAATACTATGAGTAATAATAGATTCACAATTTCTGAACAAGAAAAATCAGAGATAAAAAAGTTATATGTTTTAAATGAACAAGAGATTAATACTAAAATTCGAGTTCCAAGTACAGGTGAAGGGTCACAAGGGTATCGAAGACCTGGAACTGAGGATAGTGATTGGGTTTCAGTAACAAAAACTCAAACATTACCAAGTGGATTATTCTTAAACGGTGTTGATAAAATCGACACAAATAGTTCCGAATATAAATCAGCACTTAGTCGTATTCAGACGGTATTAAATATGAGTAAAGATTCCGTCCCAATAACTATAACAGGTGGAGCGTCTAAAGTTGGGCAGTTATCGGGTTATAATAATAAAGATTTAGCCGATAGACGAGCATCTAATTTTATTGTCGCGCTACAAAATTCTTTAGGAAATTCATTTTCAAGATTGAAAATTACTAAGAATGGTGTGGTTGGGAATTCGGATAAAAAAAATTCCCCTGAAGCCAACAAAGAACAGTTTGTGCAAATTTCATACCCTGAAAAACAAGATATATTAAGAATTAATACAACGACTGCGGTTGATAATACTGACGTAGCAACCACAATTAAAGGTGGTGACATGAGATTTAAGAAAACTAATCCCGTTCCCGCTGGAAATCAGTTTATGATTGTAAAATTGTGGTATAGTGGTGATAAAAACGAATTTAAAAATAAAATACTTAAAGGTACTGGCAGCCCCGCTCATGAATTAAGTCCAAATGACTACGATGACGCTGAAGGGTTAACATTCCTATAAAGACCATTCCCTTTCAATAATATCCTTCAATCTATTACTATCCACAAAGATAGTGATTATATAATAATGAAAGAATTTAATTACTCACTCATCCCTCCCGTTCATTTCATTCACTACGGTATTCATTCATAATCATATTCTTTCATTATGGTTTACGTATATCAAATCGTATATATACGGATAAATACGGATATTTCCCCCCCAATTATGTCAGTCCTTATAAGGGTATAACCTTACATTTACATGGGGATTTTAAGGGTATAACCTTATATTCCCCCATTATATGTAAAGACATATAGATAGTAAATTTTTAATGGTATTATACGTTATTACATATAATCTATGGTAATATGGTACGGTATACAAAAATTGTATATGGTATGGGATATTGTGTGGTATTATACTAATAACGTATAGAGTTATCTTTCAGGTCGAGAAGTTATGAATCATATCTGAATTGTCAGGTATAACCTGACTTATTGTATATGAAGTATTAACTTTGTTCAGTAGATATCTTATAATTTGTTATGGTATGTCATTAAGTTGTGGACTAATGTCCCACTAAAGTGGTCGTTGAAGATATTATCCTAACACATCTCATGTTAATAGGGGGTTATTTCTAACACACTACGTGTTCCACCCGCTTACTGTACTATTAAGTACATAATTAGCTGGGGTTTATCTGTAGTGAAAAAACTAGTCCTGTAGACCCCTACAGAGGGGAAAAAGTGTCATTATGATATCTACACAACCATAAGTGGTGGGAAAAAGTGGTAAAGAGTGTCTAAAGAAAGGTGGGAAAAAGTGGTAAGGGGATTATCCCCATCATCAAACGTGACTGACATTTTGACAATTCCTAATAATTTAACATATTTATTTATTAAATAGTTATGAACAATTCCCCTCTGTCATAGTGTCAGGAGGGTTTATAAAAAAAGTTATCAACAATTATGAGTAGAAAAGAACTGTACGAAAGTGTACTAAAAAAGTTTTCAACAGGTATAACCAAGAGTGAGAACCATTATATTGTGACATATAGTCATGGTTTCTTCGAGGGGACATGTAAGTATGTGGTAAAAAGTGGGATGAGTAAGATTCAACCCCAATCCATAATGTTATTAATGGAGACAGACATGGGGGATGTAATAGAGTATATACATAAGGAGTCCCCACTATCAAGTGAGGACCATAACGATTTACAAATGTATATTCGGGAACATTCTTTACAGGTGATTCAGGAACACCTTAGTCTTCAAGGTCTTTAGTAGTACAGATATGTTTCTCCCACCACACTCTAAGGAAATGGTCCTTGGGGAAATGGTTAAGGATAGAACGATTAAGTAACATGAACACCACAAAGGTGACAAAACTAATCAGGAGCAGGAATATAAATACTTTCAACATAGATATAATATTAGAGGGACTTACGGAATAATTCAAGACATGACTGTTTATATAACTTGGCCATGTCGTTAGCCTCAATCTCCTGAGGGTGATTAGAGTACCCAACCTTAGACAATACCTTCTCATACTTGTTAAGGTTCTGAGTGTGATGAGTATACTCATGAATGAATGTATGGATGAACTGACCTAGAGTACCACATTGGTTGTAGTACACATATATCTTTTCAATTTCACCATCATATTGCCCATAGTATTCCTTATCAGTCTTAACAATACTGAACGTGGGGATTCCCTTGTTCTTAGGTTGACCAAGAACCTTAATACAATAGTCAAGACAGAACTGAGCAAGGTCCCTACGTTCCTTGTTAGTTAATTCCATTACGGACGCATAGTTATTATACTTACTCATTTTATTCATATATGATATAATTCTTGTGAACATAATACAAAGATACAAATTATATCTCATACCACCAAACAACATGGGGGAAATCTTTATATAAAAATATAAAGCAGGTCGGAGTACACCCTCTGCGACAACCCCCTTGTCGAACCCGTCTCGGACTTAACCACCGACAATACAAAGGTACGGATTATATCTGACACTACCAAATATATTTTACCACTGTTTAAAATTATCCCCATAGTAATACTATTAGTATTAACACAGGAATAAAAATGAACATGACACATAGACATGTTGATAAGTTTGGCATGGTTGATAACTTTATTTGGCCATGTCAATTATTATACATCCCCCATCACTGACACCATGTCATGTTGATAACTTCTTGACATGAGGGACGAAGTTTAGTTGTACATGTCATTGGAATTACATCACCCCCATAGATAACATTACAGACAGGGGAGGACCCCATAGTGACCCGTCTTGTTTATGGGGGGGAGTCCCCTCTATACCCCCCTATATGGGGTAGGTACCCCCTCCCTCCCCCGTATCCCCCCTCCATATAGTGGTTTTTGGGGTGTCAAAAGGGGGGATAATCCCTTAAATAAAGTATTCGTGTGAAAAAATGTTTATGGAAAATTTTCCGTAAATCTCTAAAAAAATTTTTGGGAAAAAAATTCCCCTATATGGGACGTGAGTATATTTATATATAAAACAATATTATGGGAAAATTTATAATCACGGAAGAAGAAAAGAATCGTATAAAGGGTTTATATGAACGAATCGGAGAAACTCTGACTCCTGAAGGATTGTCGTCACGTAAATCTATGGATACTAAGGAAATGGCTAAATTTTTAAATTCTTATTATAAGATTAATTTAGATGCCGCAACGACAGGTAGTTGGACTGACAAAGATTATAATGAAAATCTAAAAAAGTTTATGGAAGAAAAAGGAATTACTGTGTGGGTTTGTAAGAAAGGTGACGGTTATTGTCACGATGATTCCGAGGGAGAAGTCGCAACAAAAGAAATAGTTAAATTAAAACAATCTATGGGGTTACCTGTTAAAGGTCAACCAACTAATGGACAAGAAAAGATTAACACAACCAATGACAAATCGTATGATTATAAATTATCTGACGGTAAGTACTATTATACTGCTAAAGGTCAAAACAAATGGGTTGAGGCAACAGGTAAAGGTTTAGAATCAATTAAAACAAAAGTTAAATTCTAACATTTCCCCCCCATGTATATAGAATGGTTCTATAGAAACACGACCCCTTGTTTTAAAATGTTCTCTATATGTAAAATAAAATTTCTGGAAAAATTCCCCTATATTAGTTAGGGGGTCATATTTATCTATATGGAATATATTATTACTAAACCACAATTATCTACATTTCTTCGTAGGAGATTTTCTATTGATGAATTAAATGAGATTGTTTATTCGGTTAGGGAACAGATAGAAGATGGGGAGAGTGTGGACACTGCGGTGTATGATACTATTAGACATTACATCTCTTCAAAGAAATTCGACACTATCAATGATACAGGTACCGAACAGGATTATTGGGATTCTTATCTTGTTTATGAAACCCCCTTGGTTTCTTTTATTAAATTATCTTTGGGTCTGAACTAATTTCCCCCATTCTCTAATACAGGTGGGGTTTTTTGTTGTTCTAATATATTTATATATAAACAAATATATACTATGAACAGAAGTTACAGTAAGATAAGACACATTCAGGAATCCAATCAAAGATTGGAGAACCGATTGTTAAATGAACAAGTTACAACAGGTGCCACTCAGACAACTACAAGTGCAACACCTAATACGGAAACAAAAGTTGCGGGACCATTTGGAACTCCACCAATACAATATTATATTTATAATAAAGGTGGTAAGTTTTATATATACCAAACAAACGCCTCACAAAAAACACCAATTTTAATGCAAGGGACATTATGGAGTAATAACGGACAAGGATATAATACTCAGGATGAGGCTAGTAAATCAATTCAACAATTGGGTGTAAGACCACCAATGGGTGGTCAAACACCAACAAGTTCTACATCAGATGAGATGATGTAAAAGTCTCAAATTTATATTTAAACCCCCATTTTCTAATACAGGTGGGGGTTTTTGTTTTATTGATATTTTTATAATAAACAAAAAATACCCCTCCATCCGCAGGGTTTTGTTCTACTGATAATAATTCAGGTATGGTTAATAAAAAGGGGACTTGGTCGGGAGACGAAAATACGATTTCATTGTTCAATGAAAAAAACCAAGTGGTGTTTGTGGTTAGATTAAATGTGGGGGCAACTCCAAAGGATATTGAGGTATAATACTTAAACAATATAACGACTTTAACTCCCATCTTAATTATGATGATTTTGCTCCTGAAGAGTTTTAAAGGTGACGAATTAGTTACCTTTAATAATTATACCTCGAACGGTCCGAACTCCCTTCGGTCGAGGTCAATCCCCACCCCCTTTTTTTGAGATTCTTGTATATTTATATATAAACAAATAATATGAAAAAAGTTATAAGATTGACTGAATCTGATTTAATGAGATTGGTTAAGAGAGTCATTAAAGAACAAAATGAGGTTGATGAATCATCATTTACCTTTGGAGATAAAATTAAAGGTAAATTAGGAAAAATTGTTGGTATTCCTGAGACTACTGATGATGAGATGAGACTTGCTGACGATATTTTATCTGTAGTTGAACGTGGTGACTATGAAGTGTTAGACACTTACACTGGTAGTCATATGAGACCTAAAGGTCATAAAATTAAAGTATCTTTGGGTGATGGCGATTATATTGTTAAAGTTATGACAGAAAGAAATAATCCTGTTTCTGGTTCGATAACTTATACTAATGTTACAACACCTGATGGTGAAGATGTTAAAATATTAGCAAAAGGGTTTACTAATAAACTTATTGACTTGATTGATAACTCAGATAGAGGAAAAAGATTTAGATATCCAAAAAATAATTAAAATTATTAAACCCCACCTATTAATTAGAGTGGGGTTTTTTGTTTTATAGTATAGACCGTACCGTCCGAACTCCCTTCGGTCGTTGTCAATCCCCCCGCCCCCTTTTTTGCGAGGTTAATATATTTATCACTATGGAAGATTATATTAAAAGGATTGTTAAATATGTCATCGATGAGAAATATCCTGAGTTCGAAGGCGTTGAGGTTACTATTACAAGGAATTCTCAAAGTTTTTATATTGACAAAACACGTAATCTTGAGTATAATGTTTTTTTGATAATTGATAGTATTAAATTTCTTAAGAACGGTAATGAGTATTGGACTGGTATTAAATCTTTAATTAGGGACACAATTAAATCAATTGGCGTTGAAAACACAATTAATGTTTATATTGATTTTTCTGACGAAAAATAAATTTATGGTCTCCCCTTTCATTTGATTGGGGGAGTTTTTTGTTTTATGTATATTTATCATTATATGAATAGAAGTTATAGTAAGATAAGACACGTTGAGGAATCCAACCTTAAACTTGAAAGACGAGTTGTTAATGAACAAATCGGTTTTATGCCTTCATATAGGAAACCCGACATTGATGTGGTAATTAATTTTGATGCTCCTGACACCACCAAAGATTTAAAACCTATATTAAAAAATTTTATTGAAAGAAAAAATATTAGATTAAACGATATTTTTGGAGGTAACGGTGGTAGACACAACTCATATAGATTGGATATTTCTGTTTTTAATGAAAGGGAAATCGGATATTTAATTGATGATTTGCACGTTCATATGATGGTCACCCAAGATGTTAGAATTAAAGATGTTACACATCGTATTAAATGAAAAATATATTTAATCCCCATTCCTAATTCGAGTGGGGTTTTTTATTTCCAAATATTTTTATTATATTTGTAATATGGTTTCAGATAGATTAAAAGATATTATATTCAAAAAACTTTATAAGGAGTTATCCAAGGTCGAGATTATTCCTTATCAGGACAGTGTATACTTTATCGGTAGAGATAATAAGTATTGGTATTTTGAATATGAAAAGAAGGGTATGTTATGGTGGAGATATGATTTCTTTCACAATTTTTTTGTTCTTTTTTCTTTGGAATCCCATGAGTGTGAGAAGGTTATGGGGGAGTGGGTGGAAGAGGTTCTCAACTGTAAGGTAAACGCAACCTTTGAAAGTAGGGTCATCTTCGACAATAAGGTGGAAGAGGTTCTCAACTGTAAGGTAAACACAACTTCCAGTTCAATGGCACAACCCCCAAAGTTGGTGGACGATATCCTTAACCATAAGGTTGATGTTACCATGGCAAGAATTACTGACCGTAGTACCGAGGTAGAAGAAGTTTTGGATTTGGACACTGTTTTATAATATAAATGGGGGTATTTATCTTATATGAAATATCTTATCACCGAATCAAAGATAAATAAAATCATTCTTGACTACTTGAATGATAATGTATACCCCGATTATGATTGGGGTCCTGATTTATATAAGTTCTATAAGAAGGAGATTAGAAAATATAATAGTTACCCATTCACCATTGATGGTTATGACGGTTATACATACTATGGGGAGTATGCCAATCATAAAAATGTCTTGGAAATTCACACATGGTTATCTGATAAATTAACGGCATTGTTTGGTGATAATTGGCGACCCGTTTTTAATGATTGGTTTGAAGAAGGGTCGGGATTAAAAATTGGTATTAATTTTTATAATTAAAATAATATGAATACAACAGAACAAGAGCTTAGAGAAATACTTGATTATCAAATTGAGACAATAATAAGAAATGGAACAACATATGAATTTGAAATCATTAACTCACCATCGATTACCGTTGATGGGAAAAGTTTTTTAGCTTACACGAATACGGTATATAGAATTAGGGAACATCAGTTGACTTCAAAATTTAATTCTATAAGAGAAGAATTTGTGAACCGAGATGAATACGAAACGGTTAATTTTATGTTAACGTCTATGGAATTTATTTTATCATTCTTGGAGGAACATAAAGAAAATAGAATATTCATTATGGGTGAGTCATTTAATTCTGGCCCAAATCCTTTTTTCGTGAGAACTAAAACTATTAGAGCAATAGTGGTTTAATATCCATCCCCCTTTTTTTCCATGTGAGGGTTTTTTATGTTTAATATATTTATCTAATATGAAAATTATAATTACAGAAACTCAGAGTTTATATTTAAAACGTAGATTACATCTGATTGATGGTCTTGTAAAAAAAGTTCTTCTTGATGTAAGTCCTTCAGAATATAACTATCATGATTATGTTGAGGAAATTGCTTGGTCCGTATGGGATAATATGGTTTACGATAGGGGTGATACGGTAGAGGAAGAGTTTTTTGATTATATACGGGAAAACTATTGGAAAGAGATTGAAAATTACTATTTGAATCACCGACTTCCAAATTTTAATTAATATTTCCCATCTCTAATACAGGTGGGATTTTTTATTTGATATGTATTATGTATAATTGAATTATTATAATTATATTTAAGAGTATATGACATCGAATAAAATAATTAACTTTACCCCTACAGGAACACAAACGACAAGAGATAATTCTTTTGCCCCGTTATTACCATCTGAAATAATTGAGGAGGTTCATGAGGCGTATGAATATGGTATTACGATGGTACATATTCATGCCAGAGACCCTGAGACATTAAAGAATAGTAGTAACAAAAATCACTATAGACCCATTATAGAAGGTATTAGACAACATTGTCCTAATTTAACTATATGTGTTTCATTAACAGGTAGATTCGAACCAAATATTGATAGAAGGACGGAAGTCTTAGAATTACTTCCCGATATGGGGTCATTAACCATGTCCTCATTAAATTTCCCGACAGGTGAATCAATTAATTCTCCTGATACTATTTTGAAATTAATTGAGAAGATGAAAGTATACGGTGTCACCCCTGAAATCGAATGTTTTGATTCTGGAATGTTAAACTACACTAACTATTTGATTAAAAAAGGAGTCTTAACGGGTCCTCACTACATTAATGTTATTTTGGGTAATATGTATAACGCACAATCAGATGTCGCATCACTGAATTCAATTATTCAGTATAAACCTAATAATAGTTTATTATGTTTGGGCGGTATTGGTAAAGAACAATTACCATGTAATCTGTTAGGTTTATTATATGCTGACGGAATTAGAATTGGGTTGGAGGATAATTTATATTACACAGATAAAGTCAAAACAACTAATATTAAATTATTACAAAGAATTCGTAAGATAATGAACGAAATGGGATTGGGTGTTTTATCACCATTAGATTTTAAAAACTTGGGTTATGGAAATAGAAAAATTAACAATACTTGGATTTAGTGAGGGGGCATTAACAATGTTATTAGATATTTTGAATTCAAAAGGTCTTTATCCATCCATTGAAATCATTAATAACTTGGGATTATTACCAACAAAAAAATACGAACACCCCAAGTTCAATATCGAAATTACTAATGATTTGGATATCAATAACAAAATGGTTACCTTGGGAGTTGCTAAACCTAAAATAAGAAAAATAGTTAGTAATGTATTCGAGATAAATAAGGACACTCTTTTGGTTAACCTAATATCGGATAACTCTGACATCTCTCAGACAGTTAAATTAGGTAGAGGGATAGTTGTTAATACTTTGGTAAGTATTGCTGGTCACACAACGATTGGTGATTTTGTATTTATTAATAGAAATGTTAGTATTGGACATCATACTGTAATTGGTGAATACACAACAATAAATCCTGGTGTTAATATTGCTGGTAATGTAATAATTGGTGAAGGTTGTCAAATAGGGATTGGTGCGAATATAATTGACGGTGTTAAGATAGGAAATAATACCATTATTGGTGCAGGTTCTTTGGTGACCAAAGATATTCCTGATAATGTGGTCGCATATGGAAATCCTTGTAAAATAATTAGAGATAATGAGTAAAGTTTTTTGTATTGGTTCAAATAAAACAGGGACAACTTCTTTAACCAAAGCGTTACAGATTTTGGGTTATTCAGTATGTCCGGAGCATTTAATGTTTAGTATAAACTCTAAACATTTTTATAATCAAAGTATTGGTAACTATACCGAATTATTTAAATTGGTTGATGAGTATGATGCGTTTGAAGACCGCCCTTGGAATCATTCGGATTTTTATAAAAAATTAGATGAGAATTTTGAAAATTCAAAATTCATATTAACAATTAGGGACACCGATAATTGGATAAACTCTTACCGAAGATGGTCAAAAAAAATAAATTTAAATAAACAATGGTTTTATAAATTAATTTCTAACATTTGTTATGGTGTTGATGATTTTTTAAGTAATGAAAACATTATGAGAATAAAATATGAACAAAGAAATCAAGAGATTATTGATTATTTTAAAGACACTGATAAACTATTAATATTGAATATTGAGGAATCCCAAAATTGGGGTGATTTATGTAATTTTTTAAACAAACCAATACCAACCAAAAATTTTCCCCACTTAAATAAAACAAAATGAAACATAATCCATATAAAATAGTTAAGATGTTTGAAGAGGAGATTTCAGATTACACAGGAGCTCCTTACGCAATATCTGTAGACAGTTGTACAAACGCATTATTTTTATGTTGTAAATATTTAAATGTGTTGGAAGTAACTATACCAAAAAAAACATATTTATCAGTTCCCCAATCAATTATACATGCAGGAGGAAAGGTAAAATTTGAGGATACCGAATGGAAAGGTATCTATCAGTTAAAACCATACCCTATTTTTGATTCGGCTAAAAGATTGACTTCAAACATGTATATTCCTAACACATTTATGTGTTTATCATTTCATATTAAAAAACATTTAAAAATCGGTAAAGGAGGGGTAATTCTTACAGATAATTATGGGGCCGCCGAATGGTTTAAAAAAGTTAGATATGAAGGTAGAAGTGAAATGAATTATATTGACGACAACATCAATATGTTAGGATGGAATATGTATATGACTCCTGTTGAGGCTGCTCAAGGATTAATGCTACTACAAAATCTACCAAAAACAAACGAAGATTTACCTGAAAGTTATAAAGATTTAACGACTAACAATTATTTTAAATAACATGTTACACATTATAACCCCACTTTATCGGTTTAATTTATTAGAACAAGTTTATAATTCAATACTTATGAATGACGATATAATTTGGCATATCTCAAAATCAAATAAACGAGAAGAATTAGATTATGATTTTTTAAAAAAAGATAAAAGAATTAAATTATATAATATTGATTGTGACGATAATGAAGTTTATAAAAAAAGAAACGTTGTTTTTGACAATATTAAAGATGGTTATTTTTGTTTTCTAGATGACGACACTATTTTTCATGAAAATATGTATATAAAATATTTGGAATGTGTTGAAGATAATTTTAAAGGTATGTTAGTTGGTGAACAGATTGGTAAAAATGGTAAGTTAGGACTTATTGCTAGCAAACCTGTCTGTGGTAGAATCGATACTGGTAATGTTATATCTCACTATAAATGTTTAACTGAATGTAAATGGCCTAAAGAACATATACCAGGTGTTAATCAAAAAGATTTTTTGTTTTGGAATTCGGTATACGAATTCTACGGAAAAAAATGTGGTATTTGGAATCAACCAATATCATATTATAATAAACTTTCATAACTCTTTTTTTCGGTGTTCTTGTGTATTTATATGTAAACAAATATATACCGTGAAAAAAATAGTAAGACTTACCGAATCTGATTTAACCCGTATTGTTAAACGTGTTGTTAAAGAAAACGAAATGACCGAAGAAGGGTCTAACCGTTATATGTTCTTTTCAAATCTACAACAGATGAAAAGACAATGTGAATATCTATTGGACTTTGATGAAGAACAAGTTGAGGAGATATTGAATAATGGACATGATTGGGCTCAAGACCATATCTCAGAAGCCAAGAACAATATGGACCAAGTTTTTGATTTCTTAATGAATGAGATTAAAGGTGAGGATTCAGAAGTTCAAACTGAATCTTATTTACCAAATATTAAAGGTAAGAAAATATATGAGGACCAATATGGTTCCGTTGAAATTCTACCTATTCAAGAATCAGAATACAAGGGACGTAAGGTTACATTGAATAAACCGTTCTATACTCCTGATGGACCAAAGAAAAGTTCCGTATATGTTAAGAACTCCAAGGGTAATGTGATTAAAGTTAATTTCGGCGACCCAAATATGAAAATTAAAAAATCTATTCCATCACACAGAAAATCATTTAGAGCAAGACATAAATGTTCCGAGAAAACAGATAGAACAACTCCAGGATATTGGTCTTGCAAAGCTTGGTAATTAAAATCACATGAAAAAAACTATAAGACTAACCGAATCCGATTTAATAAGATTGGTAAAACGAGTTATTAATGAAGGTGGAGAACAGAAGGTTCTTGGGTGCCACGAAATGGATAAATTAGAATCATATTGTAAATTATCATTAACAAGTAAAGACGCGGATAACATTGTACTACAAAATACTCCTAAAGCAATTGTTGGATTACAACAAAAACTTGATGAGTTTATTGCTGAATTGATTGCAATGGGTGGAGAAGATGCGAAGATTGTCTCCAAGAAGTTTTCAAAATCAATTACAAACTTAAAACCGAGTATTACTAACTCAATAACCAAATATTATAAACAATCGGTTTACGCAAGTTGTAACTTATCCACCCCCATTAACCTCACATTAATTCTAACTCCAATTATAAAGATGATATATGACGAATTCGTTAAACTTTGGGAATCCTCTTTCATTGAAAGAAACGCAGCAAAACTGTTTGTCGGTAAAGATAATATTAAATCTATTAAAAAAAATGCTAGAGATATTTGGAAAGAAATTGTTTTACAATTTGCTTGGTTTTTAGAATTCTTTTATATCGATTGGGGGTATTATAAAGTTAAGGAGTTAGTGGAGATTAAAAACAACACTGCTACCGAGAAATGTACCGCGGTTATTTTTACTCAAGATGAATACTGTAAGAAATTACCAAAACCTATATCCCCAAATAAAAAATTCTTCGCGACCCATCCAATTGGGGGGTCGGATAAGGAGTTTGATAAAATGGTCGGAACATATCTACCTTACATATATAAGTTATTGGATGGTTTGGTTTAAAACTTATGAAATTGATTGATGATACAGATAGGTCCCCGAGATTCAGATACAATTATGTTAGTTTTTACTATCATTAGACCTTTAATATTAAATTAATGTCAGTTATTACTAACAAATACCCAAAAAAATAATAAAAATAACAACCCACCTCATCAGGTGGGTTTTTTGTTTTTAAGAGTATTTATCTAATATGAATTCGGAACAACTAATAACAGATTTTAATGATGGTGACTATGAGAGCGATGTTAGACCATTGTTTAATGATATAAACACTTTTCTAAGGTTTGCCGTTAAACACGATTTTATTGATGAATTATTATTGGATAATATTCCTGTTGATGAATTTGGTGACGCGTTACCATACTTAAATGAGTTAGGTAAAGTAGAAAAGTTGGACTACAAAAGTGTTCCTGACGACTTTAAAAACGAATTATTATTATACAAATTAGAGAAAAACCCCCAAGAAACTTTAAATTACGTCATAAGTGAAATAATTAGTGATGTTTATTTTATGAATGGTGGTTATTATCTACTTGTTAAAGACAGAACAGAACTTGCAGACCTTTTTGATGATAGTAGTAGTAGGGATAGTTCTCCACATGATTATGCCAAATCTGTTTTGGGTGAGGATTCATGGGAACCATATTGGGACACTACGGACAATGTTTATGGTGATGTTATTGATGATTTAAATGAAGAGAACCTTGGTCATTTAGCCGAACACATTATTAAACAGATTGGAGGTCAGGAATTTTCTTTAGAGGATTACAATGACGAGTTATTTACGGACTTTTCTACAGAACAGGAAACCGAGGGAACATTTCAGATAACCAAAGAGAATGTGATGAGATTAATTAAAGATGAAGACGCCATGAAGGAAATGTTAAAAGGCGATTTATCTGATTTAAAGAGTGAATTATATTCCGTTCACAATAATGCTTATAATAGTGCTTACGAAACCGAAATCTATAATGATGTATGGTCAGAGTTATCCACTTATTTTGTTACAGGGGCTTGGGAGACAGAAACAAAAGAAAGGTCCGATGGAAAAAAAATTTATCACGAGTACATTAAAATCAATGATTTCCAACAAGTTGTTTATGATTTCTTATCTGAAAATAAGGGGAGTACTTATAACGAAAGTTTTATGGAGTATTTTGGTACTTATGTCGGTGTTATCGCCACTTTAATGGACAATAGTGATTATGAATGGTTAAGTTTTAGAATCCCTGACTATCCTGATTGGAGTACAACTAAAAAATATATAAACGAGTATTTCGGAGATTACATTTAACATGAAATACCTTGTAACTAAATCACAATTATTAGAAGCGACCAAATTCCCAAAAGGAAACGTTGCTCCCGACAAATATTGTCCAATGGTTGAAAGACTTATTATGGAGTTTTATGGTGACAAAATTTGTGATATTCTTGTCATACCATACGATAAGGAATTTTCTCATTATGTTTTAATCTCGTATAACGGTTATTCTGTTAAAGGGACATCAGAAAAAATTGAGAACTTAATTGAGGGGTTTCTCCCTATTAAAACTTTGGTTATTGTTATGGACAATGACGGAGGATGTGATGATGATAGTGACCTTTAAGAAAATATGGAATATAAACTAACAAATGAACAATTATTTAATTCCTTCAAATCTATAATGAGGGAGTATTCTGAATTGGAAAGTGCCGAAAAGAGTTATGACTATTATGATTATGAAAAACATAGATATGTTGATGCAAATGTCGTCAACTATTATGAAGATTTAGAAGAAGATTGGGAGAGCGATGATTGGATATTTCAAGTTCAGTACGAAAGAGGTGATTGGGGACACGGTCTTGAGTTACCTATTTTAAGATATGGTGAATACATGGAGTCAGGTAGATTTATGACCATTAAATCATTGTTTGGGGATTATTTTGACCCTCTATTAAAAGAATGGTTTAATACTACTTATCCTGTGGAGATACCTATAAAAACCGTAACAAAAGAACAAGACTAATATGAAAATAATAATTACGGAAAATCAAATCGATAAACTACAAGTCCACATTCAAAATGTGATTGACTCCGAATTGGATAATATACGTGAAGAATCTGAGGAATGGGGATTAGGTGAAATGGATGAGTTGGATGAAATAGATTCCATAGATAAAATTGTTATTGATAGAATTGTACCTCATATTGGGATTGTTGTTTATATTGACATCTATTCCAAAACAGATAGAGAAGATTTTGATAACATTATATCCGAGATTCAATATAGAGTTTCAGAATGGGTTCCTAACGTAAAACTATTTATTAATAACATTATTAGATAATGTAATTTTTATCTAACTAACGATATTTATAATTAAAAATAAAATATGAAACATTTATTAAATAATATCTCTAAGGAAGAGAAAAATAATATCCTTAAACAACACTCAGGTGGAATGAAAGTTATGACCGAAAATTTCCGTAGGTTAATGGGTGCTAAACATGGTAATGTTAAACCATTGGTCGAACAAGGTAACACACAATTATCATTATCTCAAGGATTAAAATCAACAATTAACGGTGCTTCTAAAGATTTAAATGGGGTAAAGAAAATTTGTGATTTTTGTAAAAGAAGTAATGTAAAACAACAATCTAATACCTCACAATTAATTACAAAAGTAAATAAATTACTTAGTGGTATTGAAAACCCCGCAAATTTATTGGGTGGAGGTTCTGTAACTAAAGTTGCGGAGCTTATCAGGGCTCAAGTTAAAACACCTGAACAAGCTTGTGCGTTAATTAAATTCTATCAAAATCAAAAAAGTTTAGTTGGATTATCGTTTGGAGGAGATGATGAGGATTTCTATGAAGCAATCCACGATGATTTGGTGACTAAGATGAACACAACAGGACCATCAGAAGAATTAATAAATGCGATTGATGTAACCACATCATCATTGGTTAATGAATAAAGAGAATATCATGGTGATGATTCCTTAAGCGGGAAGTATAAAGGATATTTAAAAAACGGTGATAAGAACGAGGTTTCTGACTTATTATCAAATTTACCATCAGATACTCAATTTCTCGCATTAATAGATTGTGAATATGCCGATTTTAGCGATATTGATTTAGGTGACTTTAATGATTTGGTTTATATAAATTTAGAAAGTACACCAAACAACTTATTAAAAACAAATGGTCACTCTTTTAAACATGATGAACGGTCATTTTACATTACTAAAAACATGTAATAAAACAACATAAAATTACTTAAAAAACCCCATTCCAAAAAAGTGGGGTTTTTTATTTCAAAAACTTTTCCTATCTTTGTTCTATGAAAAAATTACGAAAAGAAATCGAGTTCGAGGGACGAGGTGGTTTACTTGATGCGTTTGATGATATGTTGAAACAAAAATACAACATAACTGATGAAGAATATGATTATATTTCTATGACCGCCACTGACGAAGATTTAAGTATATTCCTTAATGGGGTTGGTAGTTTGGGTAGTAATCCATCATTCACTACTAAACGTAAGTCGTTGGAGATTCGTAACAAATATCTTAAAATGTTTAACGAACAATCATGAAAAAATTTATCATATTAATCCTTATCTCATTCATTTTTGTTTCTTGTAATCCCATGATGAACGTTGTTGGTTCGGGCATGAGAAAAATGAATGTCAAACAAAATAAATATTCGGCAAAAAAACCGTATGTTAAAAGTTAACTGTATGAAATTCCCTCAACATCTATTAAAAGTATTGGAAAAAACCAATCCTGAGATAATGGACATATACATTATTAACCACGAAGAATTTCCTGTTATTAACCAACTAAGTTTTGATAGAAAATTTAAGTTTATCGTGAATTTAAGGGTGTCGTTTAATGATAAATTCAATGATTATGACACTCCTCGTATGAATAATCTAAAAAAATATGAGGACCTTATTGGAAGTTTATTTAGTATGTCCTTTCCTGATAACGACAATGTGAGGATTAATGTTGTTGACATTATTATTCCCCCGAAAATGGACCCTCATTCTCGTGAGGAATTTTTTAAGATATGGGAGTAACTATATTTTATTACGGGGTATTTATATGATATGAACTACATCATAACTGAAAACAGAATACACGAGTTAAAAACCAATTTTCTTAATGGATATATTGGGTATAATGTTTTACGACTTGATACGTATCTTTTGATAACTAACACCAGTAATAATAATGATTTTGAAAACTTAGAACCTTTTTTTGAATATGATTATAGTGATGGGAGATTATTCATTAACTCCGACATTAGAGACAATTTTATGTCTTTATTTGGTGCCGATAATTCCGAGGCCGATGAATTCATTTCCAATTGGTTCTCAGATAAATTTGGTGTTACCGTAGACTTTACCGCATAAGATGAAAATATTAATTAAAGAATCACAGTTAAAAAGTTTTATTAAAAATAAACTTGGTGTTGATTTAACCGACAAAATACATATTGTGACCAATAAGTGGGAATTACCTATGGAGTTCGATAGGATTATAACTCCAACTATTTTGAACTCATATCTTAATAAATATGGTCCCATGTACACTATTAAAACAAATAATAATCTGTACCTGACACAAGACAGAGGAAAAGGTTACGGAATAGTTGACGATTGGTTTACTGTGGATGAAAAAGATAGGATTGTTGACGAGAACAAAATAATGTCCGACCTTGGAGTAGATAAATTAGGATTATCAATGAACGACCTAATTTCAATGTACTTTTAAACTTATTTTCAAGTATTTATATTAAAACAAATATATTATGGCGAAAATAGTAAGGTTAACAGAATCTGATTTAATCAGATTAACCAAAAAAAT
>Ga0214919_10003829_pt1 | contig 22410 bp, 25 predicted proteins | sample LL1503_MetaG_FD_177994 | JGI IMG/M metagenome (GOLD analysis project Ga0214919, IMG submission 177994) | Freshwater microbial communities from Lake Lanier, Atlanta, Georgia, United States - LL-1503 | ecosystem: Environmental > Aquatic > Freshwater > Lake | place: USA: Georgia | collected... | reverse complement strand
TTTCTACCGTGGTTAGGTTTTTTTTTTGACAATTGAGCTAGAAGATCAGTAATTTTTCTTGTTTCTAAAAATTCGGGATTAAGTTTTGGCATATTTTATTTTATAGAATAAAATTTATTTTTTTTACAATTTAAAAAATGAATCAAAGTGAAAGTAATTGTTACCCTCCTGATTATTATGCTGTTTCTAGATCTGCCCAACTAGAACAGCAAATTTACGATTTAAAAAGTATAGTAAATACTTATTTACGTTCAAGTTGTATTAATCCTGCATTTTCATTGATCGGATATACAACTGAAATTGTAGCTCCCTCCGATAAAGAAAATATTCCATTTGGTACTATTGCCTATTATCAAACTGTCATTACGAATTCATTCAATGGAGACCGTATTTGGACATTTACTTTGGGAGGTGAAATTACTGCACCATCGTTCTGGATAAAATATCAATTCGGTCCAAATTGTGTTGTTCCCAACGGATATAATTTTGCGTCGTTAAAAAATATTAATTTTTATACAAATAATTCAACAACTGAATATGAACCTTTACAAGGAACAGTAATTATAAATAACATTGGTCTTCCGATATCGAATGCGCCGCTAATTGTAAGTTTGGACTGGAATCCAAGTACAGGTTTATTAATTTTTAAATTTAGTGTGACCAGAAATACTTTAAATAAATATGATAATTATAGTTTACAAGCAGAACAAATTAATAATACCAAATTTGGCCAAAAAACTCCTCAGTCTTTATTTATTAACTTGACGATTAGAGACGAGACATGCGTAACAGGAATCGGTTGTTAATAAAAAATCAAATCATTTACTCCTTGTAATAGTGTTGAATGCAAATTCAAAAAATTTTTAAAAGTAGGTTGGTAAATTCTAAACTGTACACTAATATCAATAATTACTCGCCATATAATCAAACCATCATAATCAAATATTGGTTCTTCAGGTAATATTTCTTGTACATATTGTGTGATATATTGAATATAAATAAATGTTTCAAACTCTTCTATAAAAGATGCAAGCTGAGCTACTGTATAGAAATTATTTAAATTGTTTATACCTTCAAAACCATATAAATAAATATTACCAACAATAGTTGAACATCTAAGCTTGTAAAATTTATCCACAGGTACAAACAATAATAATTCTGCATTATTATATTTTGCTTGATATTGTAGTTCATTGCTTTTACAAATGATTGCGATTTCTTCACCAGTTTTTTGATAAATAAAGCTTCTTTGACCTCCAATTAGTAGTCGATTGTTAGGATCATCCGGTATAAAATATTGATAATTAAAATAAAAGTAATCTTTGGAGTTAAACCCGAATATGGGTTTTTCATTTACCAACCCAACCAAAGTTCCGTTTTCAATATCATATAGAATTTTTGAAGAATCCCATTTTTGACTTTTTGGATTGAAATAAGCAGTTTGTCCTAAAGATAATCGTAAATTTTTTGATCCATCAGGATTTACACTACCATCCATAAAATATAGAAATGAAATGAAGAAATTACCCCATAAAATAAAACTCTTTCCAGGCAAATTATTAAGATTTGCAATTGCTATTTTTTGTTCATTTAATTTATTAATATTGGTAACATTATATTTTAATAGATATCTTGCTGAATTAGAAACAAAATAATATTGAATTCTCATTGTAAGCGATGGAACTTTGTATTTATTTACTACAGGTTCTAAACTTGTCAATGTGCTATTAAATCCCATATTAATAGTATAAAAAGTAATATTACCAAAATTATCAATAACATATAAAAGAAATCTTAATCTTGAATCTTTGAGATCTGGGTTAAATTGAATAATATCCATCAAAACATAGGTTTTGTTACTTTCAAAAGTTATTGCCAATGGGTTTTCATACATTATAATTAAATTATAAAGGTAATTAATTATGCTCGTTGGCACGTCATAAGTGTACGCGTTTGACATTTCTCTATTTTTAAAAATTTTAATTTTTTTTAAAAGTTGAATATTGTCAACTCCTATGTCGCAAAGGCTTATGTATTTTAACCATTTTATAAATATGACTCAAAAATTTAGATTAGATTCTTTATGTAAAAAAAATATAGATGTATATTAAATGAGAAATAGAAAATCCTCAAAGACACCGGTTCAACATATACCAAAATGCACTCCAAAAATCGCTGAAACTCAACCATCATTTTCGTCGACCTTGCTCCAAGGTTTTGGCTTTGGAATTGGTAGTTCCGTTGCTCGAAATGTTGTCGATCGAGCATTTGATTCTACTGCAATTGTTGATACTGTTGATAAACCAAAACAAGATTGTATATTAATGTGGGAAAATTATAATACATGTTTGCGTAATTCGGATGTACAATCATGTAATTATTTTTATAAAGATTTTTTACAATGTATAAAAAATGATGCTATTTAAAAAAAATTTTTGATGCTTGTACGAAATATTAATTGATACTAACAAACATTTTAAAAATTGAATTACATTTTTAAACACAGATTCCAAAAATAATCATGGAACAAAACAAGGAAATCAACTTTATGGGCGCCCAGAACTTTAAGCTTTCTGCTCTATCTCGTATGGAAATGGTTTGGTCCTCTGCGATTCTTGGAGAGCCTCAATATTATCGCGATTCGAAAGCCGCCTTGCCAACTCAAATGAATCAACAATGTTTGTTTGCGGACTATGTTGGAAAATCAGCTGAGGAAATTTTTTTGGGTTCCTTGCACGACGCCTTGTCCGAAGATTTTGAGGCGGTGTTGAAATTTGCAGTTCGTTTGCGCAAAGAAGGGTATATGCGCCTTGGTCCTCAAATTATTTTGGTTGAAGCAGCCCTGCACCCAGGGCGCCAGGCGTTTAATGAAAAGAATCCACTTGTCTTTCGACAAATTGCCCAGCAGATCATTCAGTTGCCTACCGACATGTATTCTCAATTGGAACATTATCTAAAGAAACAGGGTGGCAAGTCACAACTTCCTGGCGTTCTTAAGCGTTGTTGGAAGGACTCGTTGGAAAAACTTTCTGCATATCAGGGAAGCAAATACATCCACAAGGCTCATATTGTAGACCTAATTCGACTTTGCCATCCGTCTTCTAAGAAGAATGATTTGCTTAGACAAATGGTTGAAAATGGAAAGTTACCTAGGTCAGAAGAGGAAATGACTTGGGAAGTGCTTCGTTCCAAGGGAGATACTTGGACTCAAATCGTCGAGACGCTAGGACCTCGCTTTCCTCATATGGCACTGCTGCGTAATCTTTGCAATATCGCTGGTGAGGTATCGGACACGGACTTGGTGCCAATCCTGGAGCTGTTGGAAAGGGGTGTGCATTCGGGCAAGCAATTTCCCTTTCGCTATTATACTGCCTATCAGCAATTTTCGGGTACTATGGGCAAATCCGCTTCCCCTAAACCCCCAAAGAAGGGTGCAAGTGGGTGGGAATGGAAAAAGTATCGCATAGCCAAGCAGAAGTTTGAACATTTGTCAACACAAGCGACTGACTTGCATGAAAACTACAAGCTTATCCAAAAAAGCCTGGAAAGATGCATGAAAATTGCACTAAACGCTCTTCCAGAGATTGAAGGAAAGGTTGTTAGTCTTTGTGACAATTCTGGATCCGCGTGGGGCGCTTTTAATTCGACTTATGGTAGTCAGACGGTCGCAACCATTGGAAATCTTTCAGGCCTACTTGCTGCACTTAAGGCAACCAAGGGAGGACAAGTCGGTGTATTTGGCGATCATCTGACGATGTTTACAGTCGATAAGGACCGCGGTATTTTGGATCAGCTTGAAGAGATTAATAAGCTTGGCAAGGATGTTGGTCAATCCACAGAGAATGGCATTTGGCTTTGGTTCAAACAAGCTTTTGAAAATCAGGAAAAGTCCAAGTCCGTGGATCATTTGTTCATTTATTCGGATATGCAAGCTGGACACGGAGGTCTTTACGGCACCAATGCATCTGATTATAATGGATTTCAAATTCGCGGACATTATATTGATGTTATTAAGCTTATTGAACGACATCGACTCGTTATTAATTCAAAGATGAATGTATTTAGTGTGCAAACTGCGGGCTACGACAATGCACTCATTCCAGAGCTTTTACCGCGTACGGCAATTATGGCAGGTTGGACAGGCAATGAAATTTCGTATGCCTGCAATATGGCCAAGGTGTGGGATCAAGCAGAGGTGGCGCTTTTGTCTACAGGCTACTCTTGCATCATTTCTTAATTTTTAAAAATTGATTTAAATAATTACAATGTCCTATAAAATAAATTTATCATTCGAAAGCAAATGGATTCAATCAAGACGACCGATGCAGATGAAAAACTTGAAATGGTTAGCTATATAGATTGTAATAACCAATCTTCAGACGAAATCAAAAGGAATAGAGGTGTTGTAATTGACAAGGAAAGCAAAAATGAAATTTTTCTGTCCTTTGGGTACACGGATCAATTTGTAGAAACTGAAAAGGATGAAATTCAAAATGCTTTGGGAAATTTGGAAGATTGGAATTTTTATTATTCATTGGAAGCAACATTAATAAGAGTTGCACATCACGAAGGTCAATGGTACATTATGACACACAAGAAACTTGATGCATTTAAGAGTCGATGGTCATGCAGGGATACATTTGGAGATTTATTTGAAACTATGTTGTCTAAAATGCTGGAAATTCCCAAGAGTGAGAACCCATTGCAAAAGCTATACGATGAGCTTGATCTTAATAAAGTGTATTGCTTTTTATTGAAATCCAATTTTGAAAACAGAATTGTGTGTCAATATAATTACAAACAAGAACGAATTGTTTATTTAGGCTGTTTTGATAAGGGTGATGTTGTTAAATTGGATACGAATGTGCCAGATAAAAAGATTTTTGAACTTTTTGCGCGACCAGTTCAAGTTTATGCAACCGATCTGCAGGATTTGATTAAGAAGGTGAATGATATCAGTTATTTTGACTATCAGGGTATTGTAGCCGCTCATAAAGTGATCAATAAGCAAATTAAAATCTTCAATTCAGAATATTACAAGTTTTTTGAATTGCGAGGTAATAATCCTAATCTTCGCTTTCGTTATTTAGAACTTCGTAATGACCCTGAAAAGTTGAAGATGCTATATTTTTTGTATCCCAAATCAGCGGATATTTTTGATCAATACGAAGATACCCTTCACAAAATTTCTAGAATGATTTACCACTTTTATGTAAATCGATACATAAAAAACCAATTTATTACCCTGCCCAAGGAAGAGTTTCTAATTATGAAAAAGTGCCACGATTGGTATTTGACGGATCGGCAAAAGAATCGTATTTTCTCGAAAAGGGTTATGGAATTTCTTATGGAGGAACCGCCTCTGAACTTGTACAAGATGATTCGTCGTTTTAATTTGAATCAAAATTTGGCATTTCATCAAAATGTAAATAACAAGCGAATTTTTTTGGATACCGACAAGTCGAAATATAATTAAAAACTGAAATATTTATAGAGTTGAAGAATTTTTGATAAAGTAAATGTGTCCAGAGTTGTTGGAAAAAATTTTTTATATTTACTCGAATCAAATTCACAATATTGTCAAAGCAATCAAAACAAGAGATTATATTCTAATCTTCGTCTTGTATGTAAAGATTGGTGTAATGTTGCTTCTACAGATATATTATGGAAACCCCGAATTATTACTTTACATTTTGCTTGTCAAGGAAATTATTTCAAAGCGCTTAAGCATTTTGGAAAGGCATTATATGAAAGTAAATTAGAAATTTTACAAGAAAAATGGCACACAAATTATAAATTGCAATACTGGTGAATTATTATATTATGCGTTTGGGTATATTGAAGTTGAGGTATTAAATGAAAAAGAAACGCGGTTGGGAATTAAAAATGATTCTAGTGTTTTAGTAAATTCTAAAACAATTAAAACAAATAGTTTGAAAGATTATTTAAAAAATATTAGAGTTCGTATAATTTCTCATTATAATCGTAAATTTGCTGTTTTGTATGATGCGAACACACCAATTTTGATATCAACAAGACAAATAGGTGGATACTTCAAGTTACCCAATAATACATTTTTTGCTAGTACAAAAAAAATACAATATGTAAAGAACGAATTTAAAGCCTATGTATGTTTTGATTTGATTAAACAAGGTGATTGTTTCGACTTTCATAAATCGACTGAAAAACTGGATAAATATTCTTCAAGTTTGGCGTATTTGATAAATTGTAGCGTAGAAGATTTGGGAATTTTTTTCAAAAATTTGATTTGGAAAATGTAGTTTTTATTAGTTAATTTTTCGCTCCAATTTTGGCATTAATTCTCAACTTTATTCAACAGTCCATATAGATTATGCTCCAATTTTGGCAACATTCATTAGCTCAGGCTTCGCCTTTGCTAATGATGGCGTTCCCGCCTCATTAGCTCAGTGCCCTTCGGGCGCGCTAAAGATGGCATAAAATGCCTCATTAGCTCAGCGGTTAGAGCATCAGCTTTGTAAGCTGAGGGTCGGAGGTTCAATCCCTCCATGAGGCTCCATGGTCCGTTGGTTTAGTTGGTTATAACATCACGTTAACACCGTGAAGGTCGCCAGTTCGACTCTGGCACGGACTACACCCGGAATTTTATTTGATTGCAAATAAAATCAAAAAACCTTTAATATCCATAGATTTTTAAATTTGTCAAGTAAATCTTACTTGAATTGTTGTTGAATATTTTAAATTGTACACTTTGACCGGATACAGAAGAATCTGTATATTTAGTATTTAATGGTATCGGAGTAGGAAATTTATAATAAAAACTATTGAAAGTATGATTTTCATAAGATTTCCATACTGCATTCTTCATTAATGCATTATTTCTTAATTGAAAGCCTACATCTGTTGTTTTAGATGTATCATGTTGATAACGAACATGTATATTATAAGAAATTGCAGTCAAATTTGTAAATTTTGTTGATTGGAGAAATAGTATCACAATAACAAACCGATAATTAGGAGTAAATTGAGTTACAAAATAGTCGTTTTTTGAATTAAAATAAGGAGATTGTAATTTTAAATGTTTGAATCGCGGTATTAAATAAATACCTTTTATAATATAAGGTAAAATTTTCTTGCTTTCCGATTGTTGACTATTTGCTAAATTATTATTTTGAGATATTGGAGAATTATTATTAGGTATCATGGATGGTAATTGAGATGTTAAGATCATCGTGGGTGATGCTGAATTTAATTTATTGGGTAAAATAGAGGGTATTTTAGACGCTGACGGAGATGGAGAATACATCATTGGCGACGACAGAGAAGGTAGTTGAGACGCTGGAATAATTGAAGTGGGTCGCAGAGAAGGTATTTGAGACGCTGGCATCATCGACATTGGTGGAATAGAGGGCATAATTGGTATTTGAGATGCTGGAATCATCGATGAGGGTGACATAGAGGGTATTTGTGATGCTGGCATCATCGATGAGGCCGACATAGAGGGTATTTGAGATGCTGGTATAGTGGGTCGCAGAGAGGGTATTTGAGATGCTGGCATAGTGGGTCGCAGAGAAGGCATTTGGGATGCTGGCATCATCGATGAGGGCGGTATAGAGGGCATTATGGGGATTTGAGATGCTGGCATCATCGAGATGGGCGGCATAGAGGGTATTTGGGATGCTGGCATCATCGAGATGGGCGGCATAGAGGGTATTTGGGATGCTGGCATCATCGATGAGGGTAGACTAGGTGACATGGACATAAAAGGCGCTTGCGAACCTGGCATCATGGATGAGGGTGGCATAGAGGGCATTTGGGATGTTATCATAGTCGTCGTTGATGGTGTTACAAACGATTTTGTATGTTCAACATTAGAAGAATCTAATCCATTATTGTTTGAATCGGTGTTAATTTCTACATTTATCGTTGTAAAAGGCTCTCTTGCTCTGTGTAATTTGTATTCAATCAATGATAAAAATACAATAATTATGATTAAAAATAAGAAAATAAAAACATTCATTTTATTTTCAGAATAAAAAAAATATATATTAATTTATTAAACTTGCAATGTGAAATGCCGTTTGCAAAGTTTGCATATTGTTTAAACGAGGATCAACTTTAGTTTGATAATTTCTTTCCAAATCTTCAATTTGTACATCTTGGCCAATGCATTCTGTTAGTGCTGATCCACTAATTTCTAAATGAACTCCTCCAGCTGATATATTTTTGGCCTTGCAAATACTAAAAAATTTGGTAATTTCTTCCAAAATAGTATCCAAATACCGTGTCTTATATCCTTTAATTGTTTTTGTATTTGCATGACAAGGATCACACAATAATATAAATTTCACATTTGCAGCAGTCAATCCATCGATTAGTGAAGGCAAATATTCATCAATCTTTTCAATTCCCATCCGCGATACAATCATAATCTTTCCAAGCTCATTATGAGGGTTTAACTTTCTACAAAGGCGTGCAATAGAATCAATGTTTGCAGATGAACTAACTTTGATACCAATTGGATTTTCAATTCCCGCGAGATATTCTACATGAGCTTCGCTTTCACGGGTTCGCTCTCCAAGCCATACAGTGTGCGCTCCACAGTTATACCATTCATTCGATGACAATTCCTTTCGCGTCATTGCTTCTTCATAATGCAAAAGCAAACCTTCGTGAGATGTGTAAAATTCAGGTTCTCGGCTTTGAAACGCGCCTCCAATATTTTTCAAAAATCTTGTACTTTTTTGTAATTCGTTTGCAAATCTCTTATAATTTGTATAAACATTATCTTGTAGTGGAGGAATCCATCCTCGAATATTTTCGAGATCCAAATCACCACTTTTGGAAAAACTGCGCAAAGCATTAATTGCAGACAATGAATAATAATAAGCGGTTCTTAATCTTTCAGGTTCCAAGATTCTTGTCTCGTAATCATGCATAATATCACCTCGATAAGTCAAAGTTTGATTATCTTTTTCCAACGCCTCACTTCTAGGTTTTGCATATTGTCCTGCAATTCGACCAATACGAATTACTTTTTTTTGTAGCCCATAACACATAATTAACGAAGATTGCACTATGATGGTAAATAGTTTTTTGATTTCTGCTACATCTTGACAATCAAAAGTTTCTGCACACGGACCTGCTTGAAAGACAAAAGCATTGCCTTTATGAACTTCTTTCAAATCCTTTTTCAAATTACGAATTTCACCCGCAAAAACTAGAGGAGGAGATTTAATTAATTCTTGCTTGATTATATCTAGTTTTTGAATATTTGGATAGATTGGAATTTGTAAAGATGGATATTTTTGCCAAACGGATGGTGTCCAAGCAGAAAAAGCCAATGTTAAAAAATTTTTTAATTGCATTTTATTCTCATTTAATCTAAAATTACAAGTTCATTTTTTACTAAAAAAATTAAATATTGTATTATTTTAAATGGTCAAAGTAGCATTTATTACAGGAATTACGGGTCAGGACGGATCATATTTGACAGAGTTTTTATTAGCCAAAGATTATCATGTCTGGGGAATGGTTCGTCGTGCTTCTAACTTAAATACAGATCGTATTGATCATTTATTTAACAATCAACACTTATTTTTAAGATATGGCGACTTGATTGATCAAGGAAATATTACAAAAATTTTGACTGAAATTCGTGATAAATATATCCTTGATTTGGAGGTTTTGGAGATTTATAATTTGGGCGCCATGAGTCATGTCAAAGTATCTTTCGACGAACCTCGTTATTGTGTCGACGCCAATGCCTCTGGTGTTTTACATTTATTAGAAGCGATTGTAAACTTGGATATTCGTGACAAGATCAAATTTTATCAAGCATCGACTTCGGAAATGTTTGGTTTTGTTCAAGAAATTCCACAAAAAGAAACTACTCCATTTTACCCTCGTTCTCCTTACGGAGTCGCAAAATTATTTGGTTATTGGATTACCAAAAATTATAGAGAATCTTACAAAATTTTTGCTTGTAATGGTATTCTTTTTAATCACGAATCACCGCGTAGAGGAAAGACTTTTGTTACCAGAAAAATAACTATTGCCCTTGGTAAGATTTTAAAGAACCCAGAAGAAAAATTATTTTTGGGAAATATTTACGCTCAAAGAGATTGGGGTCACGCAAGAGACTATATTGAAGGAATGTGGTTAATGCTACAACGAGACCAACCGGAAGACTATGTTCTTGCAACAAATGAAACCCACAGAGTAAAAGAATTTGTTGAAAAGGCGTTTTTAATTAAAGGAATTCAGATTGCTTGGAAAGGAGAAGGTTTAGATGAAATTGGTTATGATAAAGATACTGGAAGAGAAATTATATTTATTGATGAAAAATACTTTAGAAATACAGAAGTTGACTTGTTAATTGGTGATTCTACCAAAGCAAGAGAAGAATTGGGATGGGTTCCTAAAATTGGATTTGACGAGCTTGTCAAAGAAATGGTAGAGTCCGATTGTGCTTAGTAATTTTTATTAATATTATATTAATAAAAATGGAATCTACCTCTTCAATATCACCTCCCGATTATAAAATTTTACACAAACCCTATCAATATACTATAACCAATGTATACCCTCTTGGACCCGATCCTTATAATGCGCACTACGAATCTGTCAATTGGGCAGAAATCTATCATTATTATCCACCAGGAAATCGATATTTGAATCCATTCCAAAGAGTATTTCCTCCTACCAATACAAGACAACTAAAAGTGCCAACAGTTCCAAGAAAGGCAGCAACACCTATAACTACATATTCAAAATATAATAGAAATCCTGTAATTAATACCTATAATATGAATTTTTCTTAAACATCCAATCGATGTTGTACGAAACGAGCTTGTTTGGGTACACCGCTATCTGTCAATTCTCGATAGGAAAATTTTACTAGAGTTCCTAGAGGAAAATGTTTTAGGTAATTGGCTCTTTCTTCGTGTGTAAAACCTATTCCAAGATTAAATTCAACACCGTTATCCATCTTTACCAACAAACTTTTTAATAATGGACCATTCATATTGTATCCAACGACTTTACCCTCGGTATCTTCTCTTCTTTTTAATTTTACACGGTCTGCAGTTCGTTTACCACCTGGAACATAAAATCCTGTGGGTCGAGTCAAAACAATTCCTTGTCCTCCATGATCATACACCACATCTTTATAATACTGGAATATGGCTTGAACGGAATCTAATTTGACTTGTTCTACATATCTTAATGGGCATTGAGGATTTCCTCCACATGCTTTTTGAACAATTTTTTGCAACTTTTCAGTTCTCTTTTCAAATGGTACGGAAACGGTTCCTAAAATGTCAAATACCATGAATAATGCGGTGGCCCAATCAGGATTTGATTTATTGCGCAATGATGAAACTTTGGCAGCTTGTTTTCCAGGAATGATGAGTTCTCCAGCCAAGGAATATTGGTTTGGTAAAAATTTTACCCACCATTCAGGACAATCAAAGACAACGGATCCAGTATGACTTGATAAGGTTCTAGTTTTTCCATTCCACAATACTTGCCATCCGTCATATTTTGTTGATACATAATATCCAACATACGGTTTCAATGTTTTGTCGGGGTTTGCTTCCACTTCTCTGGGACGCAATTCCTTATACTTCATAATTCCAGCGGCAGGATTCCAATCAGCCAAGGCAATTTGTGGACCCTGTTGTTGAGATACTCCACCAATCACAGTTGTTGGAGAAGTAGATTTATTTAGTTTATTCAATAATTTAAATGTCACAGCTGGATCGAGAGGTTTTTTCCATTGGATGGTTTCAACAAACATCATCCAACTTTCTGCATCTTTAAAATTTGTGCTATTCGTTACTTGATCCAACGCTTTTAGTTTTTCCTTTTCATCAGGTAAGCTAGATATAATCAAAGGCAAACATTTGAAATAATTGCTTTGATTCAAAAGATTACTATATAGTTTTAAAAGAGGGTTAACTTTGCTACTATTTAAACAAGTAATGGTATTCATTTTATTAAACAATAAAATTTTTGAAAATTGAAAATAATTTCTCTATTTTGAATTTTTAAGCAAAAAAGATAATGTTTCAAGAAACATTAACAGCATTATCCATACATAAAATTGGAAAATCTCATTGGAATCATAGTGGTAAAATTATTTTACCGTCAAGTGTATCGAATAAAATTTTTAGCATGATGGTTACTTTTCCACTACATTTTGCACTGGAAACCCTTGATACTTGCAAAAAAACACATTGTGGCGTCTGGGAATTTACTGCACCCGATGATATATGCTATCTCCCTGAATATATAATGCAAAATTTAAATATACAAGAAGGCTCGATGATCAAAGTAACTAATGCAAATTTGCCAAAAGCGGAATTTTTAAAGTTAGAACCATTAAGTGCAGGATTTTTGCAACTTGATGATCCAAAGCTTGTTTTGGAAAACCATTTACCTACACATTCTTGTCTAACACTCGGTGATATAATCAATGTTCCCTACAAAGATTTGGAATATAAACTCAAAGTTGTAGAATTGCGTCCGCAAAATATTAGCAATGCAGTCTTGATTACGGAAACAGATTGTGAATTAGAATTTCAAGTTATACAAGCTAAGGAAAATTCTATAAAAAAACAACAACATCCGACTAAACCTAAAAAGACAACCAATCCTACTTTTGTGCCTTTTAGTGGAACTGGATATAAACTATCCTAAAAAATCAGATACAAGCTTTTTAAAATACTCTGGATTTATTTTTTCCAAATGAATACCAAAAAAAAGACAATTTGAACTGGAAGCTATGATACATTTATCATTATAGGTATCAATTACTACAAGTCTTGAATCCTTGATTTGTGTTGGACTATGATCATAATAGGCTTTTTGACCGGATCCTAATGTAATTTGTTGTTGCTTATAATCAATTCCATAACTAGTTTGAACTTTATTTATACTATGTGGATTTGTTAGCGGAGTTCCTCGAAAGATGAAAGTTTTGGTGACACATAAAACTCCTGCACATATTCCCAAAAATTTACCTCCAGAATCAATAAATGTATTCAACTTTTCCCATCCATGTTTCGGAATGCTCGCAAGTTGTTGCAATGCGTGTCCGCCTGGTAATACAAACAATATACAGTTCTCTAAATCAAATTCAGTCTGTACTAGTTTTACCTTGGCACCTTTTTCTTTTGCTATTTCCTTTAATGCTTTTTTGACAAAGGGTAAATAAGTTTCACTAACGCCATGTCCGGTGTATAAAATAATGGCCTTCATTTAAATTTTTTATATTAGAAATATAAAAATAAAAATAAAGAATGTCGAATGTTCCAAGCGCTCCTCCGATTTATTACTTGAATCAGCAAAGCTGGTCTCAACAAGCCCCTGTACAAGGATATTATAATCAGCAACCTCAGCCAGCTCACATTATTTATGTTCAACCAGCTCAAGCTCCACCCCAACGAGAAAATACATGCTTACCTGTTTTACAAATGTTTCTATGTCTATGTTGTTTGGAAGAATGTTTATTTTTTAATTTTTGAAAAAATCGTGATCAAAAGGATTATACGAAGGTATATTGGGAGTTGAATAAGTAATCATTGCGTTCTTTGATTGTGACGGTTGTTGTTGCGCAAGCTGGGGAAGCTGTGGAAGCTGTGGAAGCTGTGCCAAATTTGGAAGCATCATTGATTGATGAGGTAACATCGGGTGTTGCAATAAATTGTCTATACCAAAATTTTGTGGAAACCAGTTTTCAAAATCTTGAAAAGGCCTGTCAATGCTTGCCTTTTGTCCCTCTTGTTGAATTGTCCACTTTTCATCGTTTCGACTTTTACCGCGCAAAGTTTTGATATTTTTACCCTGTTCCGATTTTTTGGCAACAAAGTTTTTCTTGTTTTCCTTTTCATTTTTGGTTTGGTGTAAAAAGAGCTCATTTTGTTTTCCGTTAACATTTGAGCTCACATACGAATAGCTTTGGAAATGGCTCATTTTTATTTTTGAAAGATATTTTTTTTTTAATTTTTTCGGAAATTTAGAAAATTATTTCTACCAACTGTTATTGATTCAATAAAAGTCAAGTCGGGTAAGTAATTTGCTATATCTAATCCTTCAAATTCGATGTATACAGCATCTTTTTGATAAGCATTACCTTTTGTATAGATTCCATATTGTTTTACTAAAATTATAGAAAAAATTCCATTTGGTGCTAGCAAACCTTGTAGCAAATAAAATGGAGGTCCCAATACAGTAATTGCACCACGGAGGGGACAAAATTCTACAATAATCATATCAAAAAGAACAGATGCAAATTCACATTTAGAAATCCAATTATCTTTAGTAATATCTGTTCTACATTGATTTGAATTATTTGCAATCGTATCTCCTATATAATAATAGTTTCTGGGACTGCTGGGGAAAAAATAATTTACTAATTCAACTAATTTAGGCGGGTTCATAGGGACAGTCCTACTAGATGCGCAAAGAAATAGTATGTTTACTGCTGCTCGCTGTTGTGACATTTTTTTATATACATTATAAAAAAATTTACATTGTCCACGGAAAATGTCCTTGAGTCTTGTACTTGTAAGAAGGAAAATAACGCGCTGGATTATTATAAAATTGATAGGTTGAAAATCCATTATTTTGCATATTTTGTTGTGCCATCAAGTCTTCCCGCCATTCACATTGATCTTGATCAAAAGAATATTGATACAAGGAATTATTCTTATTAAATACTGGTACTCTTAGATAATAGGGTAACATATTATCCATAGGATCAACCATCAACGTCGGAATGGTATAACTAGGATTGTTATAAGGTGGATTTCCAAACGGAGTGTCATTACCAATGTCTGTATAATATTTAATGTTTCCTCCATTGATGGATTGATAATCTTTATAAAAACCGGTTTTATTACCTTCCATTTTATAAATATCGCCTTGTGGTTGAGTCCCCATAACTTGTAGTGGTGGTGAGTCTAATTCTAGACGCTGATCACGAGGAGAATCATAAATACGAGGGTCCAAGGATGTATAATGACCATCTGGTGTTTTTACATAATCCACAGCAAATGGTTGTAATGAAGTGTTTTTATTCAAAGTGTATAGAGAATCTTCATCACCAAGAAATTGTTGTGGTTGAATGACAATATTTTTGTACATTTTTTTGTATCTTTCTCTTTTTATATATTATTATTTTTCATAAAATCTTTACTAGTCCAAGGAAAGTGTCCTTCCACAGGGTAATGATACATTGGATAATTTTGTTCTCTATTTTCAAAGAAATTATAAATACCTCTGGCTCTGTATCTAGGTTTTACATTTCGTTGCCAAATTATATCCTCTCTAAATTCTGAAGTATCGCAAAGATGCGAATATTCAGAATAGGCGTTTTTTTTAGTGTTTATTGGAATGCGTTGATATTCAGGACGAGGATTTCCCATTGGATCAAAACGAAATTCAGGAATAGAGTAAATTGGCAATGAAATCAGAGATGCACTCTTTCCAGGAAGATCACTGAAAAGATCATTGTAATATTTTATATTTCCACCCTTGATGGATTGATAATCTTTATAAAAACCGGTTTTATTACCTTCCATTTTATAAATATCGCCTTGTGGTTGAGTCCCCATAACTTGTAGTGGTGGAGTGTCTAATTCTAGACGCTGATCACGAGGAGAATCATAAATACGAGGGTCCAAGGATGTATAATGCCCATCTGGTGTTTTTACATAATCCACTGCAAATGGTTGTATTGAAGTCTTTTTATTCAAAGTTAAAGTGCTATCTTTTAAACCAGGTGCCTGTGGAGGAAATATTGCAATATTATTGTACATTTTATTAAAATAAAAAGTTTTTAAATTGAGCAAAATAAAATGTCGATTGTACCCATAGCAAAACTGACAATAAATCCTGAAAAAGTTTTTTATGATTTTGTTTATAATTACTTACGACCCTTAACCACCACAAATATTACATACTTCATCACAGGTAAATACATTATCTCGGATCATATTATGCATCTAGTATCTTGGAATTGGGATTTTTATGTGCCTATCGCGACGGATAAACTAGGTAAGTTTTATCCAGACCAAAAAATAAGTCCAATTTACAACCAATTGATGGAGAAAATTTTAAATGATATTGCAAAATCTTTGACACTAAGCAATTTTCTTGGCTATCAACCCATCAAAAACAATCAAGAATTTTCCTTGAAAGTTGATTTTCAAACAAAGCGAACAACAAACTTTTGGCACCAAGATGGGGATGGAAGCGTTTTTATTGGTCTCGTCTACCTTCCCAGAAGAAAAATTACAAATACCACAAAAGTACCAAAACAACAAGTGACTCTGGTAATCCCTCAACAAGGTTACACTGGTCCAAAACCTTGGCAAAATTACCCGTTCTTTATTATTACACCTCAAATGCAAAACTGCTTGGATAGTATTCAAATATTTGAAAAGGATTTTTATAGTAATGAAATTGTATTTATCAACAATTTGACAAATTATCATGCAACACCTTGCAAGACAACAAATTATTTGGTTCGATTTAAAATAAAAAAACTAAATTGTAAATGAAGATTTTACTCGTATCTATAGCTTGCTCGGTTGCAGAAACTGCAACGCATCCTATCGATAGTATTAAAACACGACTTCAGTTGCAATCAAGTCTTGGCATTCGCGGAGTCATTCAGCAAATATATCAACAAAATGGAATTCAAGGTTTTTATAAAAGTATTAAACCTGCCATTGCAAGACATTGGATTTATACAACAGGACGCGTGACCATTTATGAAAAATTAAAACAAGAGGAAGAGAGCTTGTGGTTAAAAGTTCGAAATGGGTTTATTGCAGGTGGATTATCACAATTTATTGCATCTCCTGCAGATTTGATCAAGATTCGTATTCAAGGAAATTCACAGCTTGGTGTACTTCAAGTCCTCAAAAGCGTTTATTCGAAAGAAGGTATTGCTGGGCTTTATAAAGGCTGGCAACCTAATGTCGCTCGTGCAGGGCTTGTTAATATTGGAGAACTTGTTGCTTATGACTATAGTAAGAAATATATGATGCAAAATGGATTTCAGGACCACATAGGGACGCATTTTGCGTGTTCATTGTATTCCGGTCTTTGCGCTACATTCATGAGTACTCCTGCGGATGTTGTCAAATCAAATTATATGAATTCTCCTCAAAGTTATAAAAACAGCTTGGCTCGTTGTATTCTGTCCATCTACAAAGAAAAGGGCCTTTTTTATTTCTGGCGAGGTTCTTTACTCAACTGGATTCGTCTTGGTCCCTGGCAAATGATCTTTTGGATGACCTATGAAAACTTGGCCATTGCAACAAAGCAAAAAACTTTTTAATATTTGTTAATAATAAATGTGTCGATTACTATTCTATATACCTAATAATAATCCTCAAAAAATATTGACAACATTTTTAAAACAAGCGAAACAAGTCAAGAACACGCCGGATCTTGAAAATATTTTGGATACTGATTTTCATTTGGATGGGTGTGGATTCGCTTGGTTAAATGAAAATAAATGGTATTGTCAAAAATTTGTACAAATTCCCCAGTCCATAAATCTTCCCGAATCAAGTCTGTATGTTGGTCACTTGCGAAGTCAAGGAGATTCAATTGCCTCTCCCGCGTTGCAGAATTGTCACCCGTTTGTTCACGACAAGTACATATTTTGTCATAATGGTAAAATATTTGATTATGCATTTCCAATATTATTAGAATACATTGACCCACAACTAGTTCCAAACATCCAAGGACAAACAGACAGTGAATCGATTTTCTACTTGTTACTAAGTTTTATAAAGTCCGGTGCAACGCTAGTAGAAGCCATACAAAAGTTTCATGCACAAATGAATATCTTAAAAAAGCATTATATTGGAAATTTTATCTTTTCTGACTGTAGTCAAGTTGTCATTACTCGTCTTTCAAATAGCGTTGATTATCACCCTTGCTCCCTCTATTATGACGGTTTATTGATTTCTTCAGAACCGTTATCTAACAATTATAAATTATTTCCAGAACAGTATTATGCACTTATTGATATTACTACAAAATCTCTTCAAATACAACCACTAGTGGCTCCAAAACTTCCGTGGGATCAGGTCCAATTTTCGTCGTCGGATTCAAATATTTTCGCTCTGCCATAAATACCCAATCCGTGCTATTAATTTCCTTGTATGAAATTTCTCGGCAAAACTTGCCAAAAATACTACAATTACGGCTCCAAAACCATTGGAAAAACGGTTCCTGATCGGTACTTCCGACAAGACTATTTGCCGACACATTACTGGTGTGTGCTGGATCTTCAGGATGTGAAACTGGTGTAAGTAACATGTTGGAATACATTGCCTGTTTCGCGACAACCTGATTAATACCAAAGACAGCGATAGTTCGGTTGGTTCCTAATTTTAAATCGTTGGTGACGGTTTCCGAAGCATAGATATTTGGATATACAGAATATAATGAATCTCGTACAAAGAAGTCACAAAATCCAGGAATGCTTTTTACACCCCATAGCGGCAAATTTGGAAATATTGGCAAATAGGACGAATTGGTTAGACACTGGTTAAAATCAGGTATAATGTGATCCATATTAAATACATGCTTGACAATGTGCGTTTTGCTATATTGTTGTATAGTCTTTCTGACCAATTCGTACAAATCATCCTTCATATAAATTTGAGTTTGATTCGATTGTCGCGATCGTTCAGGGGCAGAAAATGCTGGTTTACTCCCCAAAATTTCTTTCGACTGTAAAAAGTAATAGGGCCAAGTAATATTCAAGTATTCAATCATCAACGGGTTATAATGATCGAACGAGGACAGGCGGAAATGATAATTAACGAGGTCGGCTTGGTCAAAAATCCAAGGCAAATGATAGTGTCGAAACTTGAATTTATCCACAGGAATGGGTAAATAATTGATTGTCCGAGAATCAACACCATTGTCGATAAAAGACTGCCTAATTTCAATAAATGTTGCATAATCACCAGTTGAGATGAACAAGACACTTGCATTATATGGATTTTTGGTTGAAGTATTCATTACTAGTTGATTAATTGGATCATTCAAGGGAGTTGCAGCAAGCCAATATTTAGGAAGATTAAATCGAACTAATACATAATTTACAAAGCTAAAATAATCACCAAAAGGTGGGGTACACATTTGTAATACAAGTGCATCTTTTCTTCCAATAACAGTTGAAGTCGTATTTAGACTGAAAAAAGATGAAATGTTTTGTATAACAAAATTTAGTGCAGGAGGAAAATTATCAAATTTAAATACACCATAGGTACCCGCAGGATTACCATAGGATTTGTTGGTAAAGATAAAATCACCTTTTTGAATCGAGTATTTTTTTTCAAGAGGTTTGAGTGCTAATGGAGATAATGATGAATCATATTTACAATTGTAAGCATTTGCATAAACATTCGCAAAAGCAACGAGATACAAAAATCGCAACATTTTTTGTATTATGATTTGTCTGCGAAATATAAAATCATTTTTCAAATGGACTGGGGTTTGGAAATTTTTCTTGTAATATTTTTTGTAAATGATCAAAATCTTGCGTTCCAATGTGTTGATTGATATCTCCATAAGCAATGGAATTTTGTACGCAAAAGAACTTTTTCCAACTGTGTCGGATTTCATCAATTTTATCTTGAACAGTTCGTAAATGATTAATTTCAATATACTCCATTGGAAATATTTTTTGAGGACAATTATATTTATAGATATTCCAATACTTTTTAAAGATGGAATTTCTAGCAATATTTGTGTTTTTACGCATCGGAGTAATTGTTTCAAGATCAAAATTATGCAAAAACTTGTCCAGACTAAGCATGAAACTTTTTCTATATGGGTTTGGTATATGTTGAGATTGATATCGTTCTTCAACTTTGAAGTAATAATTCAACAATACATTATTGTAATAAATCATTTCTTCAAAGTGGTATTCTTTGTCATCATAATCACTTTGAATAGATCGAGGCGATACAGTAATTTTGGCCTGTCCCTTTCTAACCAAATGACATTTAGATTCAATTGGTTTTCCGTATAAATTAAAAAAGTCACCAGGCCAAGTTTTGTTTAGTAGAATCATATCATCATTAAAATACACATAATGTTCACTCAAGTTGGGTATAAAATGTAAGAATGCTTCAATGGTAATGGAGCTAAATGTCGGTAAATATTGCTTTGGAATAATTTGAGAGTGATAAATAATTGATATTTTAGAATGTCTTTCGTTGAGCCATTTTGGTTTTTGACCATCACGAACGACAATATAAATATGATGAAACCACGGCGCATATGTTGCTAAACTTCGCAATGAATACAATAATTCCTCATTATTTGTATAATTGGCCGCTAAATTTGTTATTTCTTTATTTTGTAATTCACTTTGAACTTCGGCATCATTTTCAACCCATGTATAAACAGCATCAATGTTTTTAGGGTACTGATAACATAACCATACATAATAGGTAATTAGGACGATACATATTAAAATAAAAATAATGATTATAAAACTAGCGAGTAATGTCTTCATGTTTTATTTTAACAAAGATTTAAAGAAGAAATCTTTTTTATTAAAAACAATGAAATTATTTGGCGTTCTGTGTGTTTTAGCATCCGTGATGTTCTCGGCATCCGATGCTTGGAAAATTAATCAAGGTGTGATTTATAATAATCAAAATCAAGTATTTAATTTGAGTGGAATTTCTTGGTTTGGTTTTGAAACGCAAGATTTTGTAGTTAATGGAATGTGGAGCCACCCAATGAGTTGGTACATGGATTTTATGAAAGACAATGGATTCAATACGATTCGTGTTCCCTTTTCAGCAGAATGGATATTGTATAATTTTAATATTTATCCCGACAATAGTTTTACTTCAGCCGATCCCACCAATCAACATAAAAAGTCGATTGAAATTTTGGATAATTTATTTGACATGGCGGAACAGCGTGATATGAAAGTTATGCTTGATCTCCATCGATTGCATAAAGAGTATATATCTGAATTATGGTATTCCCCAACTGATAACATGTTTACTGGAGACGATTTTTTTAAAACTTGGTACGCAATATTGGATCGTTATCAAAATCATCCGTCCTTGATTGCTGTAGACTTGCTAAATGAACCTCATGGACCTGCGACTTGGGGTTCAGGAGATACAAGCACGGATTGGAATACTTTTGCCGAATATGCCATCGCTCAGATTGGACAACGATACCCTTCCAGTACATGGCTATTTTTAGTGGAAGGAATTGGATGGGGTAAAGATTTAACTCAAGCGCGTTATCATCCTATTGTTGTTCCTGCACAGCTTCAAGATCGAGTCGTATACAGTGCACATTGTTATGGAAGAAGTGTAGTTCCAAGCACTAATATTTGGGATGCTGGTCAACTGTATTCGGATTGGACAAATTCTTATGGATATCTTGCCGATCAGGGAGACACTTTTTTTATTGGTGAATATGGGGGAATTACGGATTTGGATGGTGTATGGATGACAACATTTTCAAACTACTTGGTGGAAAAAAAAATGAGAAATAATTTCTTTTGGAGTTTGGGCCCTAATAGTGGCGATGTACACGGTTTGCTTTTGGATGATTGGACATCTGCGGACACCTTTAAGCTTTCAATTACACACAAAATTCAGCCAAATCCCACTTTTTAATTTCTGGTTAAAAGTAAAACTAAAAATTGATGAATTAATTTTTATTTTGTTTTGGAAAATGAAGCTGGTGGAGCAGCTGAGCAGTTTTTAATCCCATATAGTCTACCTGGTCAGGATACGGGCCTTTCAAGCCTGAGAACCGAGTTCGAGCCTCGGTATGGGAGATTGTGACTGTAGTTCACAGTCAATAACAACCGCATTAACTCAGTCGGTAGAGTGTGGGACTTTTAATCCCAAAGTCAAGGGTTCGAACCCCTTATGTGGTATTGGGAGTAGAAAACCTGGAAGCAGTCATTTTACAGTTCTAACACTCCAATATTAATTTGATATATCTTCCTTAATTTTGATAAGTGTTAAGACTGAGAACCGAGTTTGAGCCTTGGTGTTTAACATTTAAAAATTGATTAAAAAATAAAAAAAATATTATTAATATACTGTCGCAGTATTTGGGTTTACATCAAACAAAAAACGACTTCAGAGTAATCTGGCAACCCAAATTTTATTCGCAGTGTAATACCGCATTAACTCAGTCGGTAGAGTGTGGGACTTTTAATCCCAAAGTCAAGGGTTCGAACCCCTTATGTGGTATGGGAAGGAGAAAAGAAACAAAATGCTCTGTGGCGCAGGGGAAGCGCGTTGGGCCCATAACCCAAAGGTCGGTGGATCGAAACCACTCGGAGCAACTTGGAGAAGAAAACCTGGTAGCAGTGAATATCTTCCACTAGATATTAGTTACAAC
>Ga0214919_10003828_pt1 | contig 22412 bp, 24 predicted proteins | sample LL1503_MetaG_FD_177994 | JGI IMG/M metagenome (GOLD analysis project Ga0214919, IMG submission 177994) | Freshwater microbial communities from Lake Lanier, Atlanta, Georgia, United States - LL-1503 | ecosystem: Environmental > Aquatic > Freshwater > Lake | place: USA: Georgia | collected... | reverse complement strand
CAGAAATCCAGGCCCGTCGAAAACCATTATAAATCAATGACTTACATGTAAAAATAGCCACCGTGTAATATTTCGTGTAATTGACCAAAATTTGTAAATTACAAATTTTCCAGCGTGTTGGTCAAATTTGCACTTGTTGGTGTCATTTTGCACGCGAAATGTTAGACGCTACAACCGGGACTCGAACCGAAATCTGCAAAAGTTCGACTCCATGCAGGGACACTGAACTTTGCAATCCCGGTTGTTCAACTCCTGCGCTGGTGCTCGAACAGAGGAGGGCGGAGGTTCGAGTCCAGACCTCAACACCTGACTTGGAGGTTCAAGCTCTGTGTAATTAGAAACCGTTCAGTACAACGTGCAATGAAAATCAGAACGTGGGCTCCAGCAAAGAGAGGTTGCATTAATCCTCTCATGATTACTTCACAGACTAAGAACTTCAAAAATAGCTACAGGATACTTCGCACCACGCCACCATCAACTCTTAGTGCCGCACCATTTGTTGCGGCAGACAAGGGACTACATACATAAGTCACCATGGCTGCGACTTCCTCAGGCTGAATAAAGCGCTTTAACAATGAAGTTGGACGGGCATGCGCAAAAAAATCTGAAGCGGCTTGATCAAAACTCACACTTTGTTGTGAGGCCAAGGTGTCAAAGAATGTTTTGGCTCCTTCGGTCAAGGTGGGGCCTGGCAATACGCTATTGACAGTCACAGCAGTGCCAGCGCAGGTCTCTGCCAAGCCTCGCGCCACAGAAAGCTGAGCTGATTTGGTCATACCGTAATGCACCATTTCAGCTGGTGGGCAAATGCCCGATTCGCTAGAGATAAAAACAATGCGTCCATGGTTGCGCTGCTTCATGGCTGGTAAGTAGGCCCGCGATAAACGCACACCGCTCATCACATTGGTTTCAAAAAAATGCTGCCAGTCGGCGTCTGGAATATCTTCAAACGGTTTGGGGTCAAAGATGCCCAAGTTGTTCACCAAGATGTCTACGCGAGGTTTAGACTGCACCAATTGAGTACACCCTGCTGCGGTTCCTGCATCTGCGGCTATGCCATTGCACACCGCACCCGGTACGGTTTCTCGCAAACGTTTCAAGGCGTTTTCCACTGAATCGCTGCTGCGCCCATTCAATGTGACTTGCGCGCCCTCAGCCGCCAAAGCCTGCGCAATGGCAAAGCCGATGCCTGCGGTAGAGCCTGTGACCAGCGCTTGCTGGCCTTTGAGTTTCATGTCCATCGCGTCATCCATGTGTATGGCTGTGCAGCCAAGGTTTTAACAAGCGGGTGAGTTGGGGCGCCACCACCCAAGTCATGATGATGACCACCAACAGAGTCAGCAGCATCACGCGCGGCACCAAAGGCCAGGGTGCTAACAAGTCACCTAGCAAAATGAACAAGGTCAAAACGGTAGGAAAGATACCCATCCAAGTGACGACAGCCACTTTCCAGCGTGGCGGTGGTGAATGGCTTTGGCCGGTCATGAACCAATGCGCCATGCCAATCATTTGACGGGTTTGTGCCGGGCCTTCGGTCAAAGGTTCAATCGCGGCCAAGCCCAAAGATCGGGCCGGTGATATTTGCCAATTTTGCAAATGCGCATCGCTGTCAAATGCAAACACGACATGGTAGAGACCAGGTTCTTCAGGTGTGGGCTGCACCAATTGACCACCTAAGTGGCCTGGAAAATCCGTGGCCACCAGCATCATGTTTTGCATCAGGTGTTCAAACTCAGAACCGCAACCTTGCTTGATGCGGCGTGTGACCAACACGGTCACTGCTGTGGGATGGTTCATGGAAGGTGTTCAGCGCCCCAAGTCTTTGGCACTGACGCCACCGATACCCCAGTTGGTATTAGGCATTTCGATGATGCAAACACGCACGCTTTGAATCGGCGCATCCACCGCTTCTTGCAAAGCCTTGGTGACTTTTTCAATCACGGCTTTTTTTTGTTCTTCGGTGCGGCCTTCGATCATGTAAATTTGGGCTAATGGCATGTGAATTCCTTAAACAAACCGCAGTGAAACACTGCCTAAATGTTGAATACGCAGGTTGACGTGGTCACCGGCCTTGACAGCGATGGCTTCCGTCACTCCGCCTGAAAGCACCAAGCTACCCGCAGGCAATACCTGTCCGCGTTGGCCCAGGTGGTTGACCAGCATGGCAACCGCAGCAGCAGGGTGACCCAACACTGCGGCTCCCGCACCTAATGCAACCGCTTCGCCATTGATTTCAAACACCACGCCTAAAGTGCGTAAGTCCACCGAGCGGGCATCTGCGATGTGTCCACCCACCACAAAACGCGACGCGGATGTGTTGTCTGCGACCACACTTTTCAAATCGAATTTGAAATCGCGGTAACGGCTGTCAATCACTTCAATACCGGGGAGCACCACATCGCTGGCTGCCAGCACAGAAGCAATATTGCAACCCGGTCCACGCAACTCATGCTTGGTGATGAAGCAAATTTCTGCTTCCACTTTGGGGTGAATCAATTCCGAGATTTTCACCTCGCCGCCCTCAGGCACACTGAATTCATCGACCAGAAAACCAAACACCGGAGAGTCAACCTTCATTTGCTTCATCTTGGCGTGAGAGGTGAGACCCGCTTTGAATCCGACCACACGCGCACCCCGGCGCAACTTACGGGCTAACACCTCGTCTTGTATGTCGTAAGCGTCATTCCAGTCCATGTCCGGATGATCGTCCGTGATTTTCAGCGTGTCCTTGGCCTGCAGTTGGCAGTTCTCCAAATGTTCGGCAAGCTGATCGATGGTTTTTTTATCTAAGGCCATGGTGTTTCTTTCTTTGCTTAAGCCGCTTGACGGTGCATGGATTTGGCAAGCGTCATGGCGGTGTCTTCGATCATGTCCTCTTGACCTCCGACCATGCCACGGCGGCCAAGCTCGACCAAAATCTCGCGCGCAGGTATGCCGAATTTCTTTTCGGCACGTTTGGCAAACAGTAAAAAGCTGGAGTACACACCGGCATAGCCAAGCGTCAATGAATCACGGTCCACTCGGATCACGTGATCCATGATGGGTACGACCCTGTCTTCGGCGACATCTTGGATTTTGAAAACATCCACACCCGTGTGAATGCCCATGCGCTCGCAGACCGCGACCAACACCTCTATAGGTGTGTTGCCGGCACCTGCACCCAAACCTGCCGCTGCGGCATCGATACGGTTGGCACCTGCACGAACCGCGGCAATGCTGTTGGCGACGCCCATGGCCAAGTTGTGGTGGCCATGAAATCCCAATTCGGTTTCAGGCTTCAAGGCCGCTCTTACCGCTTCAATGCGTGACGTCACATCCTCGGGAAGCATGTAGCCTGCTGAATCAGTGACGTAAATGCAATTGGCACCGTAGCCCTCCATCAACTTGGCTTGACTGACCAAACCTTCCGGCGTGTTCATGTGCGCCATCATCAAAAACCCGACGGTGTCCATGTTCAATTTGCGTGCCGCATTGATGTGCTGTTCGGACACATCGGCTTCGGTGCAGTGGGTGGCCACACGTATGGTGTGTACGCCCAAGTCATGCGCCATTTTCAAATGGTCGACCGTGCCGATACCGGGTATCAGCAAGGCTGACACTTTGGCTTGCTTCATCAATGGAATGACAGCCGACAAATACGCTTCATCGGTGTGCGAGGGGAAACCGTAGTTGACAGAACTGCCGCCTAAACCGTCACCGTGTGTCACTTCAATCAGAGGCACGCCTGCTTCATCCAGGCCTTGCGCGATGTGGCGCATTTGTTCGAGAGACATTTGGTGACGTTTGGGGTGCATGCCGTCACGCAAAGTCATGTCGTGCAATTGAATAGATCTTCCTTGTAAGCTCATTGTTGTGTCCTCTGTGGGTTAAGCCGTAACGGCTTCAAGTTCGATAGCGCCTGACAAAATGTTTTCTGCAAACATTTCTGCCGTGCGGGCAGCAGCAGCGGTCATGATGTCTAAGTTGCCGGCGTATTTGGGCAGGTAGTCGCCTAAGCCTTCCACTTCCAGATAAATAGAAACACGTTTGCCGTCAAACACAGGGCCGTTGACCAAGCGGTAGCCGGGCACGTACTTTTGCACTTCCTTGACCATGGCATGCACAGAAGCTGTGATCGCCGCTTCGTTCGGCGTTCCCTCTACCAGGCAATGCACGGTGTCGCGCATGATCAAAGGCGGGTCGGCGGGATTGATGATGATGATGGCCTTGCCTTGTTTGGCACCACCGATTTGAGCCACAGCGCTGGATGTGGTGCGTGTGAACTCATCAATGTTTTTGCGCGTGCCGGGACCAGCCGAGCGAGACGACACTGTGGCCACAATTTCTGCATAGTCCACCGGCTGTATACGGGATACGGCAAACACCATAGGAATGGTGGCTTGACCGCCGCAGGTCACCATGTTGACATTCATTTCGCGTTTGCCAATATGCGCTTGCAAATTCACGGGAGGCACACAAAACGGCCCGATAGCGGCAGGGGTCAAGTCAATCACCATCACACCCAGCTCGGTCAGCTTGCATGAAGTTTCTGCATGGGCGTAGGCCGAGGTGGCGTCAAACGCGATTTGAATGCCATCAGCTTTCACATGAGGTAACAAACCGTCTACGCCGTCAGCGGTCGTCTTGATGCCGAGTTCACGGGCTTTTTTCAAACCGTCAGAGGCGGGATCAATGCCTACCATCCATACCGGTTCAAGCACAGGGCTGCGCTGTAATTTGGCCAGCAAGTCGGTACCGATATTGCCGGGACCGATCAATGCACATTTCACTTTTTTCATAAATACTCCCAAAAATAATCAAACAAACCGTACAGAGCAGCTGCCAATGCCGCCAATCGTGACGCGTAGGTTGTCGCCGGCAGCGACCGGCACCATGATGGCCAAGGATCCCGACATCACGACTTCACCGGCTTCCAAAGCAATGCCTAAACGTCCTAAGGTGTTGGCCAACCAAGCCACGGCGTTAGCGGGTGCGCCTAATGCAGCGGCACCGGCTCCTGTGGCCACAATATCGCCATTTTTTTCAAGCACCATGCCGCAGGTGTTGAGGTCTACGTCGCGGGGATCCACCAAACGGTCACCTAATACAAACACACCGCAAGATGCGTTGTCAGCAACGGTGTCTTGTATCTTGATCTTCCAGTCTTGAATGCGTGAATCCACAATTTCAAAACACGCCATCACACCTTCAGTGGCTGCCAAGACATCCGCTGAGCTGATGCCCGGGCCTTTGAGTGTTTTCTTCAGCACAAAAGCAATTTCGCCTTCGGCCTTGGGTTGAATCAAGCGTGACATGGGTATGGCTTGGCCTTCGTTGTAGACCATGCCGTCGGTCAGGTAACCAAAATCAGGCTGGTACACGCCCAGCATGTTCATGACGGCCTTGCTGGTCACGCCAATTTTTTTACCGATGACGCGTTCGCCAGCTTGCAGGCGAAGCTTCATCAATTGCTGTTGTATCTTGTAAGCGTCTTCTATGGTGATGTCAGGGTATCGATCGGTCAAGGGTTTGACGGTTTTGGCGTCTACCAATGCCTGGTACAACTCGGTACCGAGTTGTTCGATCAGTGGGGTTTGCATGTCATGTCCTCTCAGGCTGTTTCAATCAGCAAAAAAATCGTTCAATAAATTCGCAAAACGTTTGGCGTGTTCAATTTGCGTCCAATGCCCGCATTGACCAAAAATATGCAACTGTGAACGTGGAATCCAGTTAGCCAAGGTGATGGAGTTAGCCGGTGGAATGATGCGGTCTTCGCGACCGTGAATCACCAAGGTGTCGTGCGGTAAGACTTTGATGGCGTGTTCCGGGCTGGTCATGCCATCTACCCAGCGCTGACGCGGCGCGGGAAACATTTGTGAATAAGACTCTTGAAACCCGGGTTGTATGCTGGCCTCGTAACGCAATTTGGCGAGTTCATCGCTGACCAAGTTGCGGTCATATGCAAACAAATCCATGATGGTGCGCATGTTCTCGAAGCTGGGTGTGTAACCCCAAACCGCGTCCAGCCCGGGCGTAATCTCAAACGGCACGCCCACACTGCCCATCAAGACCAAACGCTCGACGCGTTCGGGGTGGCGAATCGCCAGTGCCAAGGCCAAGCCGCCGCCAAACGAGTTACCTACCAAATGGGTTTTGGCGATACCCATGGCGTCCATGAATCCAATGGCGTGCTTGATCCATTCATCCATGTTGTAGCGTTGATGGGCGGGTCTGTCGGTGAAACCAAAACCCACCATGTCAGGGGCTAACACGCGGTGTTGTTCGGCCAGTTTGGGAATGACCAAGCGCCAATTGGCCCAGGCAGACACGCCCGGACCGGAGCCATGGATCAACATGACGGTGGAACCGTTACCGACATCGTGGTAGTTGGTGGCAATACCGGCGGCCACCACGCGTTGACCGACTTCAGGACTTTTGTGACTCATGGCATTCAAAGTTTGATACACACATTTTTCAATTCGGTGTAGAACTCCAGAGAGTGCACACCACCTTCGCGGCCTATGCCGGATTGCTTGGCGCCGCCAAAAGGCGTGCGCAAATCGCGCAAGAACCAAGAGTTGACCCAGGACAAACCGACTTGCATGCGCTGCGCCACCCGGTGAGCGCGAGATACATCGCGTGTCCAAATAGCGGTGGCCAAACCGTATTCGTTGTCATTGGCTTTGGCCAAGACTTCGTCTTCGCTGTCAAACGGCGCGATATGACAGCAAGGGCCAAAAATTTCTTCTTTGATGACACGTGCGTTTTCAGGCAGTCCTGTCCAAATCGTGGGTTGCACCCAGGCACCGCCTTTGAGCGCTGCACCCATATCGGGCACACCGCCACCGGTGACGACGGTGGCGCCTTCTTCCACTGCCAATTTGTAATAAGACAAAACTTTGTTTTGGTGTTCTTGGCTAATCAGTGGGCCCATGCCGGTTGACGCTTCGTCGGGCGGACCCAGTTTCAAACCTTCCGCACCTTTCTTCAAAGCGGCGACAAATTTGTCGAAGATGGGGCGTTCGACATACACACGCTCGGTTCCCAAACACACTTGACCGCAGTTGGCGAACACCGAGCGCATGGTGCCTTCGATGGCTGCGTCAAAGTCGCAATCGGCGAACACAATGGCCGCGTTCTTGCCACCCATCTCTAGGCTGACCGGGCGTGCGCCTTTGGCGGCGGCTTTCATGATGACTTCGCCGGTGCGTGTTTCACCGGTGAAAGTGATGGCGTTGACTTTGGGGTGTGTGGTGACAAATTCACCGGCAGATTGGGGGCCAAAACCGTGCACCACGTTGTAAACACCTGGCGGTATGCCCGCCTCATTCATGACTTCACCCAGCAGTGCGGCGGTTTGTGGTGTTTCCTCTGAGGGTTTGACCACCACGGTATTGCCGCAGGCCAGTGCCGGACCGACTTTCCACGTCATGAGTAACAAGGGCAGGTTCCATGGGCAGATCACGCCCACCACACCGACGGGGCTGCGATAGCCATAGTTGATGGCGGTTTTGCCGTCAGGTGTGGCCATTTCAAAAAATTCAGTGGGAACATTTTTGACCACATCGGCAAAGATTTTGAAATTGGCAGCACCACGGGGAATATCCAGGTGGCTGGCCAAACTGCGTGGCTTGCCGGTGTCGGCGCACTCGGCATCAACGAATTCGTCAAAGCGGCGGTTGATGCCGTCCACCAAGGCATACAAACGCTCCACACGTTCAGCGACGCTCATGCGTCCCCAGGGGCCGTTCAATGCGGCATGTGCCGCTTCCACTGCTTGATTCACATCAGACGCACTGGCTTCGTGCACCATGGCGATCACTTCGCCTGTGACGGGAGAGCGCTTTTCAAAAGTTTTGTTGCTGGGGGTGTAAGCGCCGTTGATGAAGTTGTGGATTTGTTTCATGGTCAAGTTGTCAGTTTTTTAAATTCAGCACCGCAAGTCCAGCTTGGGCAATTTCTTCATCTTGTTGTTCGCTGCCTCCAGACACGCCTATGCCGCCTATGCGTTCGCCCTGATGAACGATAGGCAGTCCACCGCCAAAAGCAACAAAGCGTGGACGCGCGACCAAGCCTTGACCCACTGCAGGCGAGTGGTGTTTGAGGGCTTCAGTCCATTGGCTGGTGGGCAAGCCAAAGCCAGATGCGGTGTAGGCCTTGTCTAAAGCAATGTCTATGGAATGCAAGGGAGCGCCATTCATTCTTAAAAACCCCACCATGAGGCCAGCCGCATCGGTCACCGCAATGTTCACCAACACGCCCATCGCTTGCGCTTTGGCTGCTGCACCGGCCAGTGCAGATTGCACGGCGGTCCAACTGATATGGGAACTGTTGACAGTGATGGGATGGTTGCTCATGGTGTGTCTTTGCGCAGTCATCAACTCAGGTGTAAACCTCGGTGAATGAAGGTACAGCGTCACCGGTGTGATAGAAGATACCGGTCCACAATTTGTCTTCAGTCCAGGTGGTGACAGGACGATCAGGTTGAGCCAGATAACCCAAACCGGCAAAGGTTTCATTGCGGTTGCCACTCGGGTCAAAGAAGTAAATCGTTTCACCGCGTGTGATGCCATGGCGTGTAGGTGCAACATCAATTTTCGTTTTGGACTTGGCCATGACGTCAGCTGCTTTCAGTACATCATGCCAAGAGTCAAGGAAGAACGACGCATGGTGGAAGCCTGCGCGTTGCCCCCCTACAAAGGCGATATCGTGAGGTGTGTTGGTGCGTGTCATCCAAGTAGCCGCTTGAATTGCGCCATTGGGGCCGACCACCACTTGTTCAACCAAATAGAAATCCAACACTTCGCTCATGAACTTGGTGTTGTCTGCCACATGGTTGGTACCTGTTTCAGGATTGAGTTCACACATCAGCAATACGTGGTCCAACCAGTGTGCGCCTGCACCATGGATGGAATCGGGCCAGGGATCAGGGTTGGTGGTACCGACTTCGGTACCCACATACTCTTTCATGGCATAAAGACGCATTTCATGGCCGCTGGGCAAATGAAACTGCAGCATGCGGCCTGTTGACGGCAAGCTACCCTCGGCCAACATCACGGCTTTGATGCCGTATGCTTGTATCTTGCTTTGCAGGGCATCTAAGTCGGAATCTTGCCTAACCTTGTACGCCACATGGTCCATACCAGCTTGGTCGGAAGGTTGCAGCATGACCGAGTACTTGTCCCACTCATCCCAGCATTTCAAATACACGTTGCCGTGCTTGTCTTCCATGGTTTTGATCATGCCCACTACTTTTTCGTAGTGCTTGACGGCAGCTGCCATGTCCATCACTTTGAGGGCTACGTGCCCAATTCGCATCACACTCATCTCAGTCTCCTGGTTTTTTTCAAGTTGCAATTTGGTTTGTTTGCACAAACCCACGGGAAAACGGTTTTTCAAATTTGCCAGCCACTTCAAGCTTGATGGCGCAAGTAGGTGCCACGCGGCATGCCAAGGTATAGCCTTGGGCTTGCTCTTCAGCCGTGACATGGGCTCGACTCACAGGGCCCAATGCCAAGGTAGTGCCTTCCAAAATCTTCACTTTGCAAACACCACATCCTCCATTGACACAACCCACTGGTATGCCTTTGCGACCTAAACGCAACATGCCTTTGAGTAGACTTTCGTCGCCTGCACATGGAAAGCTCTCGTTGGTTTGTGCGATATGTACTTGCACTTTGGGTCGGGTGTCGAAAATCATGTGCGAATCCTCAAACTCGCTTAAATAATGGACTACGTACTTGTTCAGCGTCCGCAGCTGACAAAAACTTTTCTGTGTAAATATCCCGCTCGTACAAACGGCCTTGCATCAAGGCGGCAATACAAGCTTCAATCATCACGGGCGGGCCGCACAAATAAGCCTTATGTCCGGAAAAGTCACCCTTAAAGTGAGCCTTGGCCACATCGTGAACAAAGCCTTGGGTTGTTTGCGGGCCACTGCCTTCAGACAAAGCGGGCACATAGGTGAAATACGAATGTTGTTGCGCCAAGGCCTTGAATTCGGCGTCGTAGTACAGCTCGTCTGCGCTGCGTTGGCCATAGACCAAGGTCATGGGTTCGGTGCTGCCGTTCTCTAGCAAATCCAAAATCATCGAGCGCGGGCTAGACAAACCCGAACCACCGGCCATGAAGATAAGGGGCTGCTTGGCACTCTTGCGAACCAAGAAGCGACCATAAGGGCCTGAAATTTTCAGGCTGTCACCCACCTTCAATTGGTTGTGCAACCAGGTGGTGGCTTTGCCATCTTTCAAGATGCGCACATTGAGCTCTATTTCACCAGTTTCTTTCACTTGGCGTGGCGAGTTGGCAATCGAAAAAGCACGCCCACCTTCCATGCCGGGCACCTGCACCTGCACATACTGACCTGCTTGAAAGTGCAGGTGCTTGTCTAACTTCAAGTAGATGGCTTTGATGGTGGGCGTCAAATCCACGATGCGCGAGACCGTGGTGGCATGGTCTTGCACCGGAATGATTTCGGCATCTGGGTCTTCGTCGATGTCAGCTTCAATCGTGGTGTCTGAATTTAGCGTTGCACAACAAGCTAAGGTTTTGCCGGCGTCACGCTCAAAGTCCATCAGCGCAAACGGATTGGCTGCGCCATGATCGACATCCCCATCCTCAACAGAAACTTTGCAAGTACCGCATAAGCCGTGACCGCATGCGTGGGGGATGTAAATACCTTGACGCAATGCGGCATCCAAAATGGTTTGCCCTTCTTCCACTTCAATGGTGGCGCCCAGGGGTTCCAGCGTGAGTTGATAGCTCATGGCGGTTCCTAGAAAGCCTGACGCCCCGGGCGCACCTGACGTTTGATGCCGTCGAGTGCAGGGGTCTTGAAGCGAATAATGGATTTGTGTCCCAAACCATGGTGGTCTAAGGACTTGCCAAAATCAGGCTTGAACTTTTTGTTCGAGCTGGTCCATTCCACCCGTTGCCAATCGATTTGCTCGAACTCGGGATGGTCACCATACAAATCGGGCAACACATCGCGCACTAAAGCACCGAAAGGCAGGTCGGGTGGCAAGGGCACACAAAACGGTGCGCAATACATCAGGTGGTTGTCCCAGCCCAAGTAAATCAAACGGTTGCCGTAGAACTTGTCTTCGGTGTCTGCTTGACGCAAGGGGTAGTCACCCACAGTCACCAATCCATCGGGCGGCAACACGGCTGTGTGGTCAGGCACTTCTCTACTCATCGCTGGCTCCTTCAGGCGCTTCTTTGCCACGCCATTTGCTGAAGTTGGATTTGTCTTGGCTGGTGCTGAAGTCACCGTTGTCTTCTCCGCCATTCACCCCATAAAAGCGCAACACTTCACGCACAGGGCTGTCACCTGGTGAGGCCGGGTTGATGTCATCCGGGTAGCAATTGCCTTGGTAAATTTGATGCACCGGCAACCATGTCTGCACGTACTTGCGGGGTTCGTAATCAAAAATTTCTTGGCAGTGGTTGCTGCAGAAGTGGTATTTCATGCCGTGGTAAGTCGATTCACGGTAGGCGATTTGGGTCGCGTCGCCGGGCTCGGTGAACAACATGGGCACGGTACACACCTGGCACAACATGGGCAGCACTTGGTTGAACCAACGGCCTTCTTTCTTCTGCTCTTTAGACCAGTGGTCAAAGCGCGAACGGTAGTAGCGATCAAAAGTGTCTGGATAGCTTTCGGACAGCCACTTCATCTCGTCTTCGCTGGGAATCCAAGTGTGGAAAGCAGCGGCATGGCTGTATTGGTAGAACGTCGCCCACGCTTGGTGGCTGATGTGCTCTTTGCCTTCACACGCATCTTTCCAACCTTTGGGTTCACGGATGCCGTAGCGCGCCAAGTCTTTGAACAATGCGCCGCCGTTACTCTCTGCGTACATTTCCCAGGCTTGTTTCCAACTCATCACGCGCTTGGGCAGCATGTAGTCTTGCATCATGGCCACCAAAGTGAGCAGGCGGTAACCGCGCCAGAACCACTTGTCTATCCAACGTTGCACGATGGGCACGTTGGCTGGGTCTTGCTCCAACATGAACTTGATGCACTCAATGCCCAAGGTCATGTGGCGGGACTCGTCCGATTGCGCAGAAAAACCAAAGGTGACGGTAGATATGTCGCCGTTGTGTGCGGCACCTGACATGAAAGGCACGAACAACAAGTTGGTCAGCACGTATTCAAACGAGAAACTCACGGCAGTCAAAAACTCAAACGGACCGCCGCTGAAAGCATCTTCAAAAAATGACTTGGGCACGGACAGATACCACATGTTGTCGAACCAGTGATTGGCCGAGTGCATGCCGTTGAAGTACTTGTTGTAGTGCGAGATGGCGTGTGTTTCGGTTTGGAAATGACGCAATTCATCAATGGCTTGCATTTGCGCAGCCACGCGTGCACCGGCGCCGGTGAACTGGCGGCCTACGTGTTGAAAACCACGGTGGGCGTAGTACTCCAGCGGTGTCACACCTTGAATAAAGAGTTTCAAAGCATTGATGTAGCGCGCATCACTCACACCTAACTGGCCGTTGTTTTGCGCGAACGAGTCGATGACCGCGTAAAGCTTTTTGTCCTTCTCGCCCTGGTATTTCCAATAGGCGTCCATGGTCAGGCGGAACGGGTCTTCCCACTTGTCCCAATCGTGGATCTTGATGCCTTCGTACTTGTCATAGGGAAACACCTTGTCCATGGGTTGGTAGGTGGTGTCCCAATGCAAGCCGCGTGTCATCGCGGCGTAGCGGTCTTTCAGACCTAGCTTTTTCTTTTTGACGGGTGCGTCCATGCGAGTCTCCTGGTGGTTTTTATTTAGGCAAGTCCAACCGCTTCGCGGTCGCTGATGGGGAAATAGGCGCGGTGCAAAATGGCCGGATCGGCCTTTAAGTTGTCGGGGCCGCCGTCGTAGGACACGCGGCCACGCGACATCACATACACATGGGTTGACAAGGCCAACGCCAATTGTGTGAACTGCTCAATGAGTAGTACACCAATGCCGCTGGCGGCAATTTCGCGTATGACAGGTACCAAGCGGCTGACAATGGATGGGGCTAAGCCAAAGGACAGCTCGTCAATCAGTAAATAGCGAGGCGACACTACCAATGCTTGCGAGATGGACACCATTTGTTGTTGACCACCCGACAAGTCACCTGCTGCTTGGTTCAGACGGGTTTTTAATTCAGGAAACAGTTCCAACACCCGTTCAATCGATTGGTTCAAGGCACTGCCAGACAAACTGCCACCAGCGACTTGCAAGTTTTCTTTGACCGACAATTCCCGCAACACTTGATGCCCTTCGGGAACAGTAGCAATTCCATGACGGCGAATCTCGTCGCTTTCCAAGCCCTTGAGGTTGTGACCATCCAGCCAAATGTCACCAAAGGCGGGCTCTACCCCCCCGGAGATGCCAAGCACGGTACTGGTTTTGCCTGCACCATTGGGCCCCATGAGTGCGGTCACCATGCCGGGTTTGACTTCCAACTTGATACCGTGCACCACGGCCTTGGTGCCACGCACCATGACCAGGTTGTCAATTTTCAAAATACCGGAAGACGTACTCATGCGTGTACTCCCAATTCCTCAAAGCTGCCCAAATACGCTTTTTGCACTTCAGGGTCTTGCAGCACGTCATGGGTCGGACCCAGCGCCAATAATTTGCCAAAGTCCAAGACCATGGTTTCTTCGCAGCAAGCGGCAATCAGTTCCACGTCATGGTCAATCAAAAACACTTGCGCGCCGCAATAAGCAGGGATGCCGCGAATCACGTTTTCCAAATGCTTGGTTTCCGACTCAGACATACCGGCGCCTGGCTCATCCAACATCACCAACTCGGGTTTGCCAATCAAAGCTTTGGCGATCTCAGCCAAATGTCGCTCTTGCGTGGATAGGTTGCTGCCTTTGCGGTGAATGCGTTTGCTCAGTCCCACGTAGTCAATGGCTTGTGACACCGCATGGTCTGACATGTCTTTGTCGATGAAGCCTGCGTGGTCGGCAATCGCTTCAACGTTTTCCCAGAGGGTCAAGTCATCTGCAATTTGATCAGTTTGGAAGGTGCGGCGTAAACCAAACAAAGCGCGTTTGTGTGGTGCCAAACCGGTGAGCTTGCGGCCATTGACGCTGACACTGCCCTGTGTGGGTGTGACAAATCCAGACAACACATTCAGCAAGGTGGTCTTGCCGGCACCGTTGGGGCCGATCAGGCCAGAGATGCCGCACTTCAAAGTGACGGTCAATTCGTTGATGGGCTTGACGCCACCGAATTGCACTGTGAGGTTGTTGATGTCAATCATGTGGTCAAGCCCTCAACGGTAAGAAGCAAAGGGTTTGGGGAAGCGCTGGTCGATGCGTTGGCGGATTGGCAGCACCAAGCGGTAGCTGGTAATTTCAATCACCACCTTTATCAGCATGGCACCCCAAATGATGGCCAAGGCCACGCTGTGGTCCACATCAAACACGCCGTGGGCAATCCACGCCACAAAGTAGCCAATGAAGATCCAGTTCAACAAACGCTTGATCAGGCGGTGGTCGGGCATCACGCCCATGCGCTCGATTAGTCGAGACAAGCGCAGCGACACCCAGGCTTCGGCGTCTTCCGCAGCGTCTTGGATCTTTTTGCCAAAGAAGCCCAGCAACAGCCAGCACACGCCTGGGATGACTATGCGAAACAGCAAGGCGATGAGCGCGATGAAGAAGGAGCCGGCGAAACTGGCTTGCTCGTAATGGGCACACAGCAGCCCCACCGCGATGGCAATGAGTCCCCAAGTGACTGTGCCTTCAATGATGCGGCTCATGCGCACGAATTTGTAATAGTCGGCCAGTTGACCGGCCAGGCCTTTGCGTCCTTGGATCAAAGAAACCAACAAGGCGAAACCAAAAAACACATTTGACAAGTTGCCATCGACACCGTGGTCGTTGAGCAAAGCGGGCAGGGCGCGAATGAGCAAGCCAGCGAACAAACAACCCACCCAGTTGTAAACACCACCGACCACCACCAAGGCGTACAGCAAGATGGATTGACTGACAGGAAAACCGGTGTTGTCTAACTGGCCATTTAATCCAGCCAATAAGCCACCAGCTAAGCCAGCTAAAAAACCACCAATTGTGAATGCCCAGGCTTTGTAACCAAACACGCTGACACCGGCTGCAATCGCTGCTGCTTCTGATTTGCGGATCAAGGCCCATGAACGTCCCGATTTGGTGGCGCGTTGCCATTCCAGCCAACACATGCCGGCGGACAACCATGCGACGGCATAGCGAAAATAACTGCCGTCGCTCACGGCGATCCAAGGGCGTTCAATCAATGCGCGTTGACCATCCACCACTTTGCCCGTCCAACCAGGGCCGCCATCGGGGAAACCAATCACGTTGACCACGACTTGAAAGGCAGCCGCCACCATCAGTGTCAGCAAGGCCAGGTACAAACCGCGCATGCGCAGGGCAGGCAAGCCCACCACCAAACCAACCGCAGCAGCCACCACTGCGCCCATGACCAAGGCCAATTCAAAAGGCATGGCCATGCCGTGAACCAATCGCAAACACACCCAACCGCCCACGCCGCTGAGTGCGAATTGCGCCAAGGACACCATGCCCAATTGACCATAAAGCAAGGACACGGTGGCGGCCACCAAACTTAGGCAGGCCACCGTGGTGAAAGTATTGAGCCAATAGGCCGAGAACAAATAGGGACCCAGCAGACCAAACACCGCCAAGGTGATCAGGATGGGCGTGATCCGACGCAGGGGTGAGCCTGGTGGGATATCGGGTTTGTCTTTATCGCGTGCCATGGTGTCTGTTATGCAATCTGGGGTTATTCGAGATGGCTGTTGTCACGTGACAAGCCAATGCCTTTGCGCTGTTGCCACAAGATGGCCAAAATGGCCACCACAAAACCTGTGGCAGAGCCATAGCGAGAAATTTGCGGCAACAAGGTGGTGAGGGCTTCAATGACGCCAATCAATAAACCACCCAACACAGTCATGGGCAAGGACACCAAACGACCCACCACAGCCGCTGCCATGGCGGGGATGACCAAGAAGGTGAGAACGGTGGGGTTCAATCGCACCATGTTGCCCATGAACAAACCGGTGATGCCAGCAAAAACACCGGCAATCGTCCAAGCCCAGGTGTCGACGTTTTTCACGCGCACCCCCAGCAAGCCACTGAGCACACGGTTGCTTTGCAAAGCACGCATGCGCAAACCCAGCGGCGTTTTAGCCAACAGCCACAACATGCTGATGGTCATGGTCGCTGCTAACACCAAGGCCAGCAAACGCGTATAGCTGATCAGGCGGCGACCGTCAATTTCGAGTCCACCACTGTCGGTGGGTAGTACTAAGCGACGGGGATCATCACCCCAATACCATTGCGCCATGCCCATCACCATCAAGGCAAAACCAAGGGTTGCCATGGCCCGCACAATGCGGTCTTGATGGGTCAAGCTGGGCGCGATGAAGCGCCCATAAGCCCACGATAAAAACGTCGCCACAAAAACACCTGCGACCCATCCCATCCAATCGGCGTATTCCAAGTCGATGATTTGCCAGCACACCATGGCGGCCAAACCGCCCAATGCGCCGTAGGCAAAATTCACCACACCGCTGGCACGGTAGAGCACCACCAAGCCAACGCCAGACAAGGCATAGACCGCCCCGACACTGATGCCGACAACGAAGAACGGAAGCAGGGTTTCCATGGTTTCAGTTTTTTAGAGTTGACGTGTGCTTACTTGGCCACGCCTGTTTTGGCTTCAAAGGCCAAGACATCGGCCAAATCAGCATCTTTGGCTTGGAAGCAGTTGGCGGTTTGCAACTTGAAGCTGCCACCGGTCAACAAAGCCACGCGACCGTTGTGGTTGGGCTGGTGACGCTCACCTTCGCCGAAGTACCAAGGTGCGCACAACATGTCTGTTTTCACGTTCTTGATGCCGTGAGCAGCGTTCAAGAAAGCTTTGCGGTCGATGTCACCTTTGATGCCCAACATGGCGTTGGTGGCCACTTGTGCGGACAAATAACCGGCTTGCGAGAAAGAATCGATCGGGTCTTTCTTATTGCCGTACTTGGCCATCACTGCCAACCAGTTTTTGGTGTCAGCACCGTCTTTGTCCAGGGGTTCGAGTTCCATGTGGACATACAACTTGCCGTCCCAGTATTTGCCAGCAGCCTTGGGCATTTCGGTGTGGTACGCCGATGTAGGCAGACCCCACTTGATGGACTTGCCCATGTCTTGTTGCTCAGCAGCTGTCAAGATGGGCAGCATCATGCCGCGGGGCATGCCCAACACAATACCGTCTGGCTTGGAAGCTTGTGCTTGTAAGACGATGGCGTTGCCGTCGAGTTGACCCGGATCGAAAATTACTTGCTTGACGGCTACGCCATTGGCTTTACCCCAGCTTTCAACGCCGCCACACACCCAGTCACCGAAACCGGGAATGCCGGGGGCGATACAAGTAATGTTTTTCAGCTTGAAGGTGTCAGCGATATACATGGCAGCGCTGATGGTGGATTGGCGCGGACCTTGGTTGAATGCTGCGTAGTTTTTTCCATAAAAGCAAGCACGTGGAACGCCCACACCAGCAATCACGGCCACGCCCTCTTGTTCGTACATTTTGTTGTTGGCACCGCATTCCACAAAAGACGTGGAACCCACCATGCCGACCACTTTGGTGTCTTTCACCAACTTGGAAGCGGCTTGTGAAGCCACTTCAGGATTCCAGGTGTCGTCTTGAACGGTGTAGTTCACAGGACGGCCGTTGATGCCGCCGTTGGCGTTCACACATTTGAAATAGGCTTCAGCAGACCGTGCAGCAGAAGAGAAATCTTCAGGGCCTGTTTTGCCTACGATGGCGCCAATTTGAATCGGTTCGCCGGTGGCTTTTTTACCGTTACCCAAGCCACAGCGATCTTGCGCTTGCGCACTGACGCTGAAGCTTGCAGCAACTACTAAGCCCAATGCAAGAATATATTTTTGTTTCATTTAAAAGAGTCTCCTGTTTGTTTCTTGAGCCCAAAAACTGGTTATGACACGCGAATTCGGGCTAAGCACCCGCGTGAAAGTTTGGTGTGCGCTTCACGGGTGTTGCATCCCACCATTCCATTCTTCAAAGTTGTGTTCATCTTGTGAACCATCGAATAAGCCGCTGTCTGAGGATTGGGCGGCAGGCATGGACCATGCATGGCGTTGCAGGCTGTGGGCCGCTTGTGCGCTGTGTTTTTCGGGTTCGAGGTTGAAAATATGTTGGCAGGGCAGACTGCAAAAGCAACGGCCTTGCAAGGTCTTAGCTTGTGAAAGTGCAGTAGAGCCATCCATTCCGGGTACGGGCAACTGGCACGTACCACATAGCACAGGGGCGGCTTTTTCTTGAGGACGTTGCCCTTGCGCAATTTGATGAGCCAAGCCCATCATGTGCGGTCTGAACATAGCGTCAAAGGTGCCAGGGTATTTCTTACTTAACCAGTCCAGTGCAGCCGCATTTGGGGCCCAAACATGAAGAGGCAATCCTGCGCTATAACGGCACAAGCGCAACCATGTTTGATGACTGACATGGGCTTGTTGTTCACAAGCTTGTGGCCAATTACTGGGTAAAGTCAGGCCCAAAGGTTTCCATACCTCAAAAACTTTTTGCAGTGGTTGCTCCACATACATAGCCCACACTTCTTGCCAACTGTGGCTGTGGAAAGGCAGCATGTAGTCTTGCATCACAGCTACCAAACTGCTCAAACGTACACTGCGCCAAAACCATTTATCGATCCAGGCTTGCACGATGGGCAGATTGGCCGGGTCCTGCTTTAACAAGAATTCCACCAAGGTCAAACCGGCAGCTTGATGCCGAACTTTGTCTGATTGCGCGGTCAGCCCAGCACTGGAGGTGGACATATCGCCGTTGTCAGCCGCTGCAGACATATATGACACATACAGCGTGTTGCTGATGATGGGGTTGAAGCCCACAGCCATGGCTACCAAAAATTCAAATGGACCGGCACTCAATAGATCATCTGCATACGACTTGGCCACGGACAGCATCCAATGGTGATCAAACCATTCGGTGTAACTGTGCATGCCATTGAAATACTTGTTGAAGAGTGAAGTGGCGTGTATTTCAAGTTGGTTGTGTCGCAGATGGTCTGCGGATTGAAACGCAGCATCGGTTAAACCGAGTTGTCGTGCGACGCGTGCATAACCCCTGTGGGCGCTGTACTCGATCGGGCTGAAGGCTTGCAGCAATAGCTTGATCGCATTGGCATAGCGAGCGTCTGACAGACCGAGTTGACCGTTGTTCTGGGCAAAAGCATCGGTGATGGCGTACAAGCGCTTGTCTTTGTCACCTTGCAATTTCCAATATTTTTCCAGTGTGGGCTGCAAGGGTTGACGCAGTGCCGACCAATCATGGATGCGGATACCTTCTAGGCTACGCGCTGGAAACACAGCGTCGGGCTGGCGGACTTGCCAGGCCAAATCGCGTGTCAGGGCTTGCATGCGTTGGTTGCGGTTCATGGCAGGTTGTTTGACCGTGGTGTCCATCTTGAAGACCTGTGGCTCAGTGGTTCCAGCTCAGCGTGAACTGGTCATCGTCTTCATCGATATGGCCCGACAAGGTCACCAAGTTGACTTGCATTTGTTGCAAGTCATAACGCTGGCCCAATTGCTCTTCAATGCTCTCGCGTTTGATCACCAAGCTGTTGGGCGCATCAATCTTCACCAAGCCGGGTGAATACACCGCAGTGGCATTGGGGTTGTCAGCCAAGATGGCATCCACCACCGGGCGGGATTCTTCATTGACTTGGAAAGCGATGAATACGTTGGACATGACAGTTCCTTGAAGAGGGAGACTCAGGCGCTGAGGCCCAGTTTTTTGCAGCGGGCTTGGAATTGCGTGAACACGTCTTCCAAGGTGGACGCGCCTTTGTCGCCCAGCGCCATCTGCGCAATAGGCACCAGGGCGTCGTGCATGCGTTTGGACCAGGCGTGTGTCCATTCGTTGATGAGTGTTTTATTGGCTTCGGATTCAGCTGCAGCGGTTTTCACCACGGCGTCTACCCAGCGGTTGGACTCTTCGTGCCACTCGACCATGAAGGCACTCAGCATCGAAACGGCCGTACCGCCATTCAAAGCCACATGGTCGTCAATAAAATGCCCGAATATCAAGGGGTAAAGCAAACCATCGATGGCCAGGTTTTGAGCGACAAAAATCTCGAATGGATCACGCACCACAAAACTGTCTTCCACCAAATGACGCAAGGCTTGCCACTGAGGGGCTTTCAGCCAAGCTTCTTTACCGGCATCCAAACCACTGGGTTCGTCCAGCGCCAAACCAAGGCGGGTGATGTACTGGGCCACGCCCAGTTCGTCCATGGCGTGCAAGCTGGCGGGTGCGGTGAAGGCCGTGCCATAGCCGTAGGCGGCGATCATGCAGTTGTTCATGTTGCCGCCCCAAGCCACATGGCGCAACGGGATGATGACTTGGCACACTTTGTCGCGCAAATCGTCAGGCATTTTGTTGATCAGGTCGCGCGATTCAACGAACTGGTAACTCGACTCCATCGCGTCTTGTTGACGGGCGCGGGCCATGGTCCAGGTGCCGTAATAAAACTGGCGTGGGTCTTTCAGCACATACCAATCGGCCAGCACCACTTTGGAGCGCGAGGCGTCAAACAACTCGTACTCGGGGTCCCAAGTGGGGCGGTAGTGGAAGTTGCTGGTGGCTTGGGCACCAAAGGTGGCTTCTTGGTAGCGGGTCGCCGGTTTGTCGTCGCCGACATAGCGCGCCACATGCGAAAAGGTATTGCGAAGGGGTTGAATTTCCCGTGCTTGCAGATCGACGGTCATGGTGTCTCCGTATTGCGTAAATCGTTGAGGGAAGGAGCGCGTTCGTCTTCAGGGCCCAGGAATTCGACTTGGTGTTTTTTGCAAAACTCATCAAATTGATCGCGTTTCAGCGTCAACTCGGCGCTCAGGTCGGGCCAGCCGATGGCGAACTCGAAATGGACAAATTCGCTGTCCTGGGGGCTGGTGACGCGCACAAATTTGCGGTGCAGCACGGGCGACTCTTCGGCAGTCGTTGTGGTGGCAGTGAATGGTTGTGTTGACATGGCAGCCTCTTTTTGATGACTGGGTTTAACAGCACAGATTGCGCCAGCTCCGCCCAAGAACGGCTTTTTTATCGATAAAACAGGGTTTTCACTAATCCAAACCTCTCAAAACAAGCTTGTTTTGATTAAAAACTCGGATATCTGGCATTTGCCTATGAAGAGCTTTACAAAAAATGTGATTTTTTGATGAAAACATGCATTTTTGACTTCATCATTTGATGAAAGTGCCCAAAATAAGGGCTTACCCTTGGCGAAAAATTATGAACTTATCTCGATAATTTGAGTATGAGCACGGCTTTGCCCCCTTTGCCATCTGACGCAGATTTGCGTCGTTTGGTGCAGTTTTCCAGCAGTGATGGACGCATTTGGCTGGCCGGGCAACGCATGCTGCTCATGCATGCTGCGGCGTTGGGTTCCTTGCGTCGAGAGTTGATGCAAAGTATTGGTCATGAGAAAACCCGCCGCTTATTGATGCGAACGGGTTACTCGGCTGGTGAAAGTGATGCAGCATTGGCCAAGCAAGTGCGTGGCGATGCGCCCATGTTCAACATGTTTTCAGTAGGACCTCAATTGCACATGCTGGAAGGGGCTGTTCAAGTCACACCCATTAAATTTTCCCAGGACATGGAAAACAACCAATTTGAAGGCCTGTTTCGCTGGGATCATTCGTGGGAAGTTGAAACCCATATTCGTGACTTTGGCTCACAAGACAATCCAGTGTGTTGGATGTTGACGGGCTATGCCACAGGCTATACAAGTGCTTTTTTTGGACGCCGTATCCTTTACAAAGAAACGCAGTGCACTGCTTGTGGTTTTGAGCACTGCCTGATTGAGGGTCGATTAAAAGCAGATTGGTCTGACGGTGATGAAATGGAGGCTGACTATGCGCCCGATGCCTTGTTGATTGAGTTGCAAAACCTCAAGCAACAAGTAGAGGTTATGCGCGAAAATCTCCCGCCTGAGGATGACTCTGGGCCTTTACTAGGGCGTTCCAAAAGTTTCATGGCTGCCACGGATTTGCTTCGCAAGGCGGCGGGTACGCAAGTCACTGTGCTGCTAACGGGTGAAACCGGAGTGGGCAAAGAGCGCTTTGCAAGAGCGTTGCATGCTTTGAGTGACCGCGCCACTCAACCCTTTATCGCGATCAATTGCGCAGCCCTACCTCCTGATTTGATTGAATCAGAATTATTTGGCGCTGAAAAAGGCGCTTACACGGGCTCTGGGGCGGCTCGTCCTGGTCGATTTGAACGCGCTGATGGCGGAACGCTGATGCTGGACGAATTGGGTGAATTGCCATTGCCAGTGCAATCCAAACTGTTGCGGGTTTTACAAGATGGGGTAGTGGAGCGTCTTGGGGGGACGGTCACACGTCGCGTCAGTGTTCG
>Ga0214919_10003827_pt1 | contig 22415 bp, 24 predicted proteins | sample LL1503_MetaG_FD_177994 | JGI IMG/M metagenome (GOLD analysis project Ga0214919, IMG submission 177994) | Freshwater microbial communities from Lake Lanier, Atlanta, Georgia, United States - LL-1503 | ecosystem: Environmental > Aquatic > Freshwater > Lake | place: USA: Georgia | collected... | reverse complement strand
GGCATTGTGTCTGGTGGCAGTGGGATTGTCGGTATCGTTGCTGGTGGTTCTGGCATCGTGTCAGGGATAAGGGGGAACAGTGGTTGTAGTACGGCTGGCAATGTATCTGGTGGTTCAGGGATGGTCTCTGGTGGGGCTGGCATTGTTGTGGGTGGTGGAGGCACCATTGCAGGTGGTGGTGGCATTGTTGGTGGCACGGTATATGTGGAAGTTGTTTGGGGTATCGAAGAAGTAGTTGTTGAACTTGTACTCGTAGTCGTGCTGGTTGTAGTTGTCTCAGGAATAGTTGTCGTAGTCGTAGTCGTGCTGGTCGTAGTTGTGGTTGATTCACCGTTCGTTGTGAACGCTTCATCCGGAACGATTGCCCAACCTGTGTCATCAATGTTCCATGCGAGCATCAGACAGGTCGAGCCGCCGTTCTCGTACATGAACAGATTGAGGTTGGCATCGCCTGCACTAATGTCTACCTGCCCAGACTCATAGGCAGAGCAACCCTGATCGCCCCAGTAGCCCCACTCATTCCCACCAATACTGATACGGCCACCATCATCAGAAGCCAACCAGAACTCAATCGTGTCATGCTCTGGGATTGTGATGAACCCAGTCATGTGAACCATGAACAGATCGCCTGTGCAATCTAGATACGGCTCACCGTCATAGGAACGGTTGATGTTGTTCTCCACCTCCGAACCACACAATGGATACTCGCTGTCAGACATGACAGGAGGTATCTCATCAATCGTGTAATACGACGTGGACAACCCTGGTGCTGGATCAGCTGACGCTGACGGAATGAAACTAAAGATTGAGGCTAGAAGCGCGGGAGCAACAATCAGCCAACGATTACGAGAGAAGGAGAACAACCTCATCAGCCGTGATTCCCAAACGATTGAGAATTGCTTGTCTTGCCTGTTCCTTTTCAATTTGTAATTGTTCGGCTTTGTTCTTGACGGCATCTAATTCTCTATCTGTCAAATCTGTTCTGTTGTCACTTGTGCCAATCCATATCGTGCCATCAGGCTCAACGCTTATTGGTTCTTGATGACCTAATGCAACGGCAGCGGCAATCAATAAAATTACGTTCATGCTGCAATCACAATAATGGAACGGTTGCCAAATGTGCCTGTGCCGGATGATGTTTTATATTTTGCGGTAAACGTGTTTGATCCTGCGGTCAATGTGACTGGATAAACCGCGCTGTTTGACCACTCTTGTCCGCCTGTTTTCATGCCTAGCAAACTAACTGCTGTTGCATCACCTGCTGCAATAGTCGTTGCACCCGATACCGCAAAACTCATATAGGTTGCTGTGCCTGATGTTGCGTTGTAACTGTAAGTAGTGACAATCACATACGCTGTTGTCCCTGTTGTAAGAGTTACTGCTGGGCCGGATGTAGCCAAATCTGTATAACTTGTACTAGTAGTCGTTTGGGTTGTTGCTACTGTTGCACCGCTTGATGTCAGACCAAAACCGCCAGAAATAAAGATTGCTGCTGATGCACTAATGAAGACCAACTTGCCTGATGCGTTTTGTGCCAGTGCCAAGGTACCGGTTGTTCCAACCGTGCATGTTCCAGCCGTTACTGTGCAAACACCTGCACCAATGTTGGCAATCTCCACGACATCCGAAGCACCAAAGATTGAGGTGTTGACGGTGATGGTGGTTGCCGATGCCGAGTTCATGATCACCCTGGTTCCAACATCAGCAATCGTCAGGGTATGGCTGGCCGTTTTGGTTGAGGTGGCCAAAGTTGTGATTGCGTTGAGCTGTGAAGCAGTGAGGACTGCCGCAGCCTGGAATGGAAATGGCGTTGTCATAATGCTCCTATTGTAGTGCGTAGTCGGTGTCGTCGAGGGCTGACGTGTCCAGGATGAATGGTAGTACAAGTTGGACTTGACCCATTCCGATGGTGACGCGATGTGTTGATGGGTTGACTGTGTGCCGGATGGATTCAACTACCACGTTCTGTGTCACCGTTGCCGGTGTACCAGTAGAGAATGTCTTCGTCACCGACAGGATGTCACCAATCTCCAAACCTGCCATCTGTGCTTGTTGTGCTGTAGTCAACGCATTCAACAACACATCCATCTCCGAGAACCGAACCACAGGGTCTTGAAACCGTGACAACAATGATGCAGCCAACGCTGACCCAGCAGCATCGGTGGCCAACGGAACCCCAGTCAACGACAACGCCTTGATCCCATACTCAGCCTGACTAGCTGTACCAGACGCAATGCTCGAAGCCGTACCACCATCAATCTGCACAGCCACACGATTCAACACCGTCTCAGCCCCATACACATTCGACAAAGACTGAATCGGAACACCAGCCGTACCACCAAACGAAGCCACAGCCGTACCAAACGACGTAGCAATCCGCTTATCAAACTCCACACTCCCCGAACGATTCACAAACAAACGCCCACCCTCAGCCGTCGCCACATCCTGCAACGCCTGCAACACATTCGTTGCATCCTCATACGCAACCGTTCCACACGTCGCAACCCCAGTCTCAATGTTCCGCAACGCAGTCGAGAACGCAACCTCAGGACGATCCAAGATCGCAGACACACGCGCAGAGGTAAGTTGTGATGAAGGGTTGAATGCGGTCAGGACGGTTTGACCAAGTTGGCCGAGTGCATCAGTGGCAACGATTGTTGCTGTTGACAAGTTCGGTTCGGCATAGTCAATGTTCAAGTCGTACACAAATCCTGTGAACATTGCTGTGGTTCCGGCTGTACCGCCGTACACCTGGAATGCTCGACGTGGTGCAATACCCACAGTCCCACCCGAATACCACTGGGAGTCTGTGTTGAGTGGATCAAAGTATCGTGCAGCTGCTCGATCATCGGCTTGGATTGTGCAAGATGATGATGGGAACGAATCAAGTTGGGTGGCACGGCCACGATTGATATTGATGTTGGTCACATACTCGGTGATGTCCACAAAGTCTGTTGACCCATCCAACACATCGGTACCATTCAAGACGCTTGAATCCAATGTGAACGCATCAGCCAAGAACCCAACATCCAACAACACCTTGTATGTTGAACCCCACTTCGCAGCCTTAGCCATTAGTTACCTGCAAAGAACGCATTGCCGCCATTCAATCTCCCACGTCGAGTCAACAGATCAGCAATCTGATCAGCAACATCTGAAGGCGTAGCCACCAACCCAGCATTCACATTCACAACCATCCCACCCCCAGCAGGATTCGCCATGAACCCAGTCGAGTTACCAGTCACCGTTGCCGGAATAGATGCAGCCACACCAGCCATCGGATTCGCAGCAACAACCTTTGGATACAACAGTTGAGTCTCCCCAACCTTCTTGATCGCCTCACGATAGTTGTCCAACGCTTCAGTCTCACGATCAATCGCATCAGCCACAGCCTCAGTCGCAGCAGACTGCTTCTCCTTCGCATCAGTCAACGCATCCGACAAAGTTTTGAAGATGTCTGAACTAGCCGACGCACCATTCACAGCATCGTTCAACAAATTGGTCGCAGTCTTCAAACCATTAGTCGCCTCAGTCTGCTGATCAATCGCATCAGCACTCGACAACTTCGCCTCAGCCAACGCAATCTCAGCCTCACGAATCGCCTGCGGTGTTGACTCAGGATCAGCACGAACTTTCTTCAACGCCTCCTCAGCATCCTTGATCGCAAACAACGAACCCTCCACGTTGTACCCAGCACGTTCCAAGCTACGTTGAGCCTGCTCCAAATCTTTCGCAGCCTTCCTAGCCTGCGGTGAATCAGCACCATACCCAGCCACAGCCTGATCCAACGCAGCCTGCGCATCAGCCACACCTTGGTTCGCAGCCGTCAACGACTCCCCAGCCTTCACCGAAGCCTTCTGTGCTTGAGTGAATGACTTCTGTGCAGAGTTGCTCGACTTCAACGCATCCGTATAAACCTTCAACTTCTCCGTTGCCGTCTTCACAGCCTTAGCCACACCACCCCCACCCCCAGCCCCATCACCCAACGTGTCTGCTGTGATCTTGCCAGTCTTATTGAAGAACCTTTCAGCAGCATCAGCAGTCATCAACTCGGTCTTGAAATGATTGACTGGAATTGCGATTGTGTCAAACGCTTTCTTCAATGCGTCAACATCAATGGCAGAACTTCCGAATGCTTTGCCCAAATCACCTAAAACTGATTTTGGACTTGCAATCAAATCTATTTGGGCTTTAGCAATATAGAACGCTCGATACATGACGTTTGCTGTTTCGGCAGCAGCAACAGCGATAGTTCTGAATACAGAAACAACCCCTGTTCCTGCGTTCCCAGATTCAAAAAGTAACTGTTGGAACCCTGCGATCAAACCATCTTTGCCAATAACATTGGTGATTCGAGATACAGCAGGAGCAACTTTGTCGGTGAGGAACTTGGCAAACTGATCCAAGTATGGGAGCAACGCTGCACCAATCGTTTCAACAATCTCACCGAACTGTCCTTTGATGATTTTGAGTCTGCCACTGAATGTGTCAGCAGCAGTTGCAGATGCACCACCAAAGGTTGCAGTCAACGATTCCAACACCTTCTGGAAATCTTTGGACTTGAGAACATTCTCATCGATTGGAACACCCAATTTCTTCAACGCTGTGAAATTGCCTAAACTTGCTTTACCCAAACTGAGGCTCACAGCCGTCAAGTCGGCTCCTGTTTGGGAAGCGATGTCTTGACTGAGGCTGAGCAGACCTGTTGCTTTGCTGTAGTCACCAGTAGCGCGAGTCAAACTGCCCAACGCTGCTCGAAGATTCGTATCAGACTCACCAGTCAGAAGTTGCTGTGTAGCAATCAATCGTTCTGTAGATGCAATCAGCTGATCACTAGCACCGAAGGTTGTTTGCAACTGTTTAGCCAACAATGCTTGAGACTTCTCATCTTCAGCCGCAGCCTGCACAGCTTTGAATGCAAACGCACCAACAGCACCGAACGCAGCTGCACCAGCAATCGCCATTGTTTTGAATGACGGCAACAGACTTGACACCTGGGTCTTCAACCCACCCATGCCATCGTTGACTTGCTTGATCCCCTTTTTGTATTGCTCAGCGTCAGCAAGGAATCGAACTACGAATGTACGTGCGCCAGCCATACGGCAATTCTAGATGACATCCTCACAAGCCGAGCGCAAGGCACGGAAGTCAGCCAACACGGTAGACCACAATGCTTTGCCTTCAAGACCGTCATACTTCGTAATCACCTTGCCTGCATCCCACCAAGCATCATTCATCTCAACACCGATGGTGCGCTTGCGTCGAGGCTGAGCAGACTGACGTGGCGATCTTGGTGTTGGGTTCCGTGCAGGTTCGTATTGGAAGTCTGTGTCAATGAATGTTCCTGATTGTTCGTGGAACTCAAACGGTTGATCAGGTGCATGTTGCGGAAGGTAGAAGATACGCGCAGCATCTTTCGTTGCAGGGTCACCAACAAGGTTGATTCGTTCATGCAACTCAGCCCACACAGCTCGCCACAGTCCTGCCGGTACACGCTCAGCCAACGGCAAAACTAAGTGATAGTGAGGATCATCTAGTCGATGCGAATAGGTGGAGTAGGCAAGATATTCAAACCCGTCAAGGTTCGCATTCGCAAACGATTCGCCGTCCATGTCAACGACCAACGCTTCAATGAATCTGATCGCAGTGTTACCGCGAGTCCTACCTGGGTAGTATTCAACAGGTGACCACAACGCACCATCAGACTTGTGCGCGTTCTCCTCATGGTGCGTCAAGCGTTCCTTGAGGTCATCCCAATTCGTGGCAAACGGCTTCGGCTGAACAGACTTGACCGAATCAAAATAAACAACCATCGCTACCTCCCTATCTACAGGGTAGCGAACCCACAGCCAAAGTCAACGATCTTTGAGTTTGTCAATAACTTTGTCAATCGCATCCAAATACACCTTGGCAATGTTGTCCTTATTCTTGCGTACAGCAGGCCAAAAGAAGTACCCAGACTTCCCACGATGCCGAAGAAACTGGGTTGTCCTGCCCCCACCCTTACGATGCATCTCAGTCCCAGCACGAGACTTAGCCCCAGCCACCGTCATATTCGATGAGCCATGTTTGCCACCACCGAACTCGGCACCAAAGAAGACATCCCCCCTAGTCACCTTGGTCTTGCGAGTTCGGTTCGGTTTGGTTGTAGATACGAATCCAGACTTCTCATTTAGTTTGATTGTAGGGATGCGGTCACGTTGCGCCCTCATCCCCTTCATCACTTCCAACGCCTGGCGATTACGGGTCACCGATGCGGCCTCGAAGGTTGCTGCGACAACAAGCAGCTCTGCTACACCTTGACTGGCGATACGTGCTTCTTTGTTGAAGTCAGGGTATGTCTTGGATAGATCACGGAGGAAGTCTGCGATGCCGTCGATCTGTACTGGTGCATTCATCGCATCGCTTGCGTTGAATGATCCTGCTCGACCTGCCATATACGAATACTACTTGCCTAGATGTATGGCTCTCCATCGAAGGTACGCCAACATTGTGAACAGCATTCGTGGTTCTTCTGCCAGCAACACTGAAGGTGCAATCCCCGTCTCGCAAGCGAGATATGAAATTACCCAGTGGGCTGACTTATCTCCAAAGGGACGATCACTGCGTCTGCGCTATCTCCCACTTCAAGTGCTTCAATCTCATCGCACCATGATTCAAAGTCCAACCCAGTTTTCTTCAACCGTTTCTCTGCATGCCATCCAAGATATGCAAGATCAGTGAGCGTGAGTTCTGCTTCAAACTTGGCGACACTGCGATTGTATTTGTTTTCAAACGCAATGAAGTCAGGGAACGCAGCAATAATGGTGCGTTGTTTGTTATCTAATGCACTAGTCAAACTGAGTACGATCTTCATTCTTTACCTCCGCAGGTAAGGGATTGGATTATTAAAAACTACGCGCCGGTACCAGTCTTGGTGATTGCACCAGAGATTGGGTAGGTGATTGACACTGTGGCCAAGTCACCGATTGCACCAGCAACTGGAGTCCACGAAGTAGGAAGAACGCTAAATGCGTAACTTGGGTTCGTTGACGAAGCAGCAGCAGTACCGTTTGGTTTCACTGTCATCGCAACAGCAGTACCAGCAGTGAACGCATCCCAGAACAACTTCTCAATCGTTGGGTAGTCATTCATCAACTCAAGCGTGACCGAGTTGTCAATCATTCCCTGTATTCGCGTCACAGCTGAAGAACCCATCGCCGATGTCACAACTTCAGCAGCTGTTGTTGACAAAGTGATTGATGTGACATACGAGGAAATGTCGGTTGCAGCAGTACCGAAGGTGACTGCCACGTTTGTGAGAACTTGCTTTGCCATGATGTCTGCTCCTGCCTATCGGCGTTCGAGTTGATGTCTGCTCGGCTGAGCCGATTGCATAACACTACACGCCACAAGCAACCTACGGCAAGGGGTCAGGCGTACACCGTAACAACAAAGTCAATCGCCAGATATGTTGCATCGTTCGCTTCAAGGGTCGAGATGTTGTTCGCTGACTCAACAATCAAGTCATTCACAACACCACCCAAAGTCCGATCCGATTCGATAGCAGCCCTGATCGAAGTAGCACCGGCATAAGACAGATACCCATCCAACAAAGTTTGTGCAGTACGCTCAGCCGAACGACCCACCACAACACTGACCGTGAACTTGTGGGTGATCAAACCCCCACCCATAGCCCCGTTGTATTGAATGGAATCCAGCAACGGCCAAGCGAACGGGGTGTTCACATTGTCTGGCTGATAGGCGTAAGCACGAAGCCCTGACACGGTTGCCAAGTTGGCTGCCAAACCAGTTTTGATTTGGGAGACGGTAGTGGTCGAACTCATACGAATAGACGCATGCGTCGGTATGGCTCGACGAGCTGTGCCACGTCAGGGTCGAGCGCACGGCTCACCCTGATTGCACCCATGTCACCGAATCCTGCGACACCCAACGGACTGTCATATCGTTTGAACAAACGTGATGCCTGAATGATTGTTGCCTGCGTGACCGGCTCAGGTATCGCAGGCCAACCAAATGTGGCTGTCACTTGCACCAATGCTTGTTGACCGTAGTTCGCATTCAAGGTTGGGAACAGATAACGGTAGACGGCACGGATTCTGTCATAAGCCCAACTGATGCCGTCAAGATTTCCGTTTAATGGTTCCAACTGGTAATCGGTTGGCGACCATGTGACATCGAATGAGCCAACAGCTGCTGATGAAGAGGTCTTCAATGTGAGTGCTGTGCCTGTGATGTCATCAATGTGAACATAGAACGGATCGTCTGCTTCGTACACTCTGGTTGTGGCTGAACCGTCAGCCCAAAACTTTCGGTTGCAATATCCATCAATGAGACGTGATGCAGCACCAGCACAGTTGTCAATTAGATCGTCATCAATCGTGTCAGCTGTACCAATGCGCAAGGCTGCCTTGATTTGATTGCGTGTGGCATAGCCATTGGTGATGGTCATAGTGATCCAATTCTAGTTGATTGACGCTGCTCCACGATACTGCGTACCTTCCAAACTGTAGTTCACAAACGGATTCAACGAATAGACCTGACATCCATACATATCAAACAAGCGTTGCTTCATGTCTCGAAGGTGCATCTCATATAACTCCCAAGGATGCTCACCCTGCACATAGCCGTCAATCCGTTCAGCACCACCCAAAGTTCCACAATCAGCACCAACCAAGACAATGAACTTCGCACCAAGATATGCAGCCAAGTGCATCGCACCATGAATCCCAGATGAGCCGATAACCAGAGAGTTGTCGAGCGTAGGCCAGTCCTTGCCGGACGGATTGAACGATCCACCAGGACGACCAGTGGTTGTTGGGAATGTGACAATCTTCGGCATGAACCCTAGGAACTCTGCATCAGTGCCATGCTCCCGTTGAGGAGTGAACACAGCCACCGTCTCATCTAACCGTGCTTCCTTCACAGCATCACCGTGATAATGGCTGAACACGTAATACCTACCCAATCCAAAGACTGATCCAGCAAAGTTCGTTGCCACACAAATCTTGTCATCAAAGAAACTTGGTGCCAGATAATTCAACGTGGCACCAGAACCAAACACATAAATCGTCTCACCATCATGCACACCCTGATAGTCGATCAATCCCATCCCAAATCCCTTCGACGCTTCAAATCCCAAGCCCCAGCGTCAGGAACACCTGACTGCCAACGCAACGCATGCAACGAACCATTCTCCTGAAAACTGCGCTGATTCTTATCAGCCAACGATTCATCCGATCTAATCGTTGAAGAATTGTCGTGAATGATCCAAGCCTCAGAAATCTTGACATCAACATTGATTCGACGCGCACGATCCTCAAAATCATTATCCTCAAAATATGCAGGCACATAACATTCACTAAACAAACCAACACGCTCAACGACACCAGCACCCACCCACGCACACGACCAAGGTTGAGCCGAACCAGTCAACGTGATGTTGTCAGGTTCACAATCTTTGTAGAACGCTTCAAGTTGACCTGGTTCAAACCATGCGTCAGAGTTCAACAGAAGCCAACCCTCCGCGTGAGGTGTTGCTTTGATGCCAAGATTCCATGATGGTGCCACACCAAGGTTCGTTGGCATCATCCACAGATACCAGTTCTGAATGTGTTGCCAAGGCGCAGTCCAAGCCAACATGTCAGCGTCATACCCATCACCGTTGTCAATGATGATCAGCCGTTCAACGGGATAATCGATTGAACGGATCGCCCGTTCCATCAAGTCATATCGATTCAGGACTGGGATGATGACGACTGGCACCATTCGGACAACCCTTTCATCACAGGCTTCCAATAAGCCTCCCAGACGCGATCAGCATCGTATGGGGCTGCAAAGTCCACAGCCACCTTGTCAACGCCTCTAGGCGCATCGTAGGACTCTTTCAGGGCATCCACAAGGGAACCCACCTGTGGTGTGCAGAACCAAGACTTCTGATGATTATCCCAGAACGGTTGCACCTCCACAGCCCAGCCACTTCCAACCAACTCAGGTTGAGCCGAGAAGTCAGACACAATCACCCTGGTGCCACACGCCTGCGCCTCGATCACAGCCAACCCAAACCCTTCACCCATAGATGCCGACAACAACACATCAGCTGACGCATACATCATCGCCACAGCCTGCTGAGGAAACCCAGTCCGATACGCATACTGATCAACAAACTTGTATTGATCCTCACGAATCCCACACGCAGCCAACAACGCCACCAAGTTCACCCCACCCATCGCCCCATCCTTCTCTGTGTGGAGATACAACATTGCGTCAGGTCGAGTTTGTGCGAAGATGCCGAATGCCAACAGATTCTCTGAGAACGACTTGCGCGAAGGACTCGCACCCTTGTTCGCTGCGTTCATCATCACCACAAACTTGTCGTCAGGAATGCCCATCAGTTCACGACCTGTGAAGTGACGATCACCATTCATAAACTTTGTTGTCGGACTGAACACAGACTCGATGCCATGCGGAGCGTAGAAACATTCCACGTCAGCGTTGTTCAACATCTTCTGACCAAACAACGACATCGCAATCGGCTTCACGTTCGGACGGTTGCACCATTCAACAACATCCAACGGACAAGGCGCATGATCGATCGGAACCCACGACGCAATGTTCGGCACCAGTTTCAACGACTCAGACTTCAACGGCCACACATCAAACAAAGTCATCAACAACGGTTTCAGATTCTGATTGCCGTTCGCCCAGTCCATCCAATGCGCAACCATCACATCATCGGAATAAGGTGCCATCCCACGTGGATACATTTTGATTCCATTCCAATTAGACGAAACTCCTTCAAGTCCGTACATTGCATGGATCGCTACTTCGTGACCTTCTTTGATGAGCCTTGGGACGGCTTGCGCTGTTTGCGTACCGTAGCCGGTGGGGACGAATGGTGCGTTTGAATACCAGAGGATGCGAAGTGCATCGGCATTGGTAGGTCTGCCACTTCTGGCAAGTGTGCTATTCCCCGATGCAACAGAATCTCGGCTTCGAGGTCTGGTAGTTCTACCGGTGTGTTCTTGACGATTACGAGCATTGCCCACTTCCTTCTCCTTCGCAGATCGCAGGGGGAAATAGAAATAGGGTCGCCGCGCCCTGCGTGTTCGCGACGACCCTAAGCCTAGGGGAATTATGGGATGTCAAGGGGCAAGCCCCTCAAGCCTTATGGCTGGAGGAGATGCTTGACGTGTGATGTTTGTGGCAAGTTGCCGTCAACACGCCATGTGGCGCGGAAGGTAACAAGACCAGCGTTGAATGCGTAATCGTCTGAACGATCAAGCTTCAATCCACCGACGGTGCGCACGTAGTACGAAGGCAAGTGGCCAACGATTACGGACTTAGTGCCTGTGGTGGCTTCTGCCATTGATGGGTTCTCGTAGATTGGCTTGCCCAAGAGCATGTCTGGGGAATCCATTGCCAAACTAGGTTGAAATACGTAGTTCCCCGCGGTGTCCTGGAGTTTTCTTACACGACCAACTGACTGACCAGTCATCATCCAACCAACACCTGGAAGGTTGCGAGCTGCACCATCCAAGGAGTAGAGAAGGTCGATGAGGTTGTTGGCTGTGAAGCCGGTTGCTGTGCCTGAAGTACCGCCAACAGACGAAGCTGCGACGATGCCCTTTGGCTGGTTCGTGCCTGTACCAACAGTCAATGCTGAACCAACTGCGTAGCCCAATGCATTGCCTGTCATTTGAGCCAAGAAGCCCAAGATGTCAACACCAGAATCCTCGATCAACTCTGTTGTGAGCTGGGTGAGGAACGAGTACTTGTAAGCACTCAAGGTGATGAACGAGTTGAACTGCATGTCGGACTCGGAGATTGCTGTGCCTTCGCCAGGCAGTGCTGCTGTTGACCAGCTGTACTGCGATGGGAGTTGCAAGTTTTCGCCACCAGCAGTGTTCAACACTGTTGACGTTGCAAGAACAGGAGCAACCAAACGTGCCTGTGCAATCACTTGATTGTAGAACGAGGTTGGAACTGGTGCGCCAGCTGAACCCTTGGTGATGTCACGACGCTCAAACGAGTGCGAACGAACGTCGCCCTTGATGAGTGCGCGGATCATTGCCACGTCTTCTTGAACTGGTGCTGCTGCAACAGGACGAACCTGATCTGCAATCTCACGGGTTGCTGCGTCCATGCGGAGTTCGCGTGATTCATCTTCACGGAGTTTTGCGATGGTTGCTGCACGCTCATTCAGTTCGTCGTTGAGACGGCTGTAGGTTTGCTCTTCTTCTGCTGAGAGGTCACGCTTTTCTGCTGTGGCAACGTCAATGATTGCTTTGGCTTGGTGCCAGGCTTGCTGACGAATCTCAACTTGACGGTCTAGATATTCTTTCATGGTTTGTTTCTGCTTTCGGATTGTTGTGAATGGGGATACGCAGGGAGGTACTACTTCTCAACCTGATGCGGCTCCGCATACAGCAACAAGGTTGACGGCTCCGTCAACGATGCAGTGAACAGATGTTAGGCGATGGTCTTCAACAAATCAAGGTGCTTCGCCATCACACCTAGACGAGCTGGTGCGGTGTCTTGCACCGGTTCAAGTTTGGCGACAGTTTCACGCAACAACATTGCATGATCTTGTGACAAGGTTTGACCTGCTTCGAGTGTCGTGATCGCTGCTGCGAGCTGATCCGCGTCAATTCCTGTGCGAGTAGAGAGTGCATCCAACGAGCGTACAGTTGCAGTCGTTGCTGTGTATGCAGGAAATCCTGTGACAACGCTCACCTCGAACAGTTTGATCTGACGAAGTTCACGCGACTGGCCATCATCAGACCACATGTCGCCACCAGAAGGAACGGTGAATCCGAAAGACATCGAGTTCACATCACCACGTTGCATCAAGACTGAAAGGTCACGACCAATCGTGGTGTCAGGCAACGATGCGTCAACGAGCAAGCCTTTGGAGTCTTCAGATAGTCGCAGTGTTTTGGCACGGGTTGTGGCAAGAAGCATGCTTGAATCGTGGTTCATGTACATGCGCACATTGTTCTTTGACTTGAGTGATCGTGCGAATGCGCCTGGTGCAATCCGTTCAATGAATGGCAGTGGTTCCGAAGGCGAGTTGAATACAGCTGCATAACCTGTGAAAGACATGCCGTTGCCTTGTGGATCGGCACGGAGTTCAAAGTCGTTTGAAGTTATGCGACGAGTTTCAACCTGTTCAGTCATGTGAATATCGTACCAAATCTGCGAATTAGATATTTGCGATGAGGTTTAGTTCACGTTGACGAACAGTCAATGGAACGGAACGAGTTTGAATAAGGTCTGCTGGGATAATCCAAAACTTGCACAACGCATCTGGAAGGATGACACCTGATACGAGGTCGCATCCTTGCGCACCGTCATAGAACGCACAGTTTGCGCACATCAATCCTTCTGCTTTGAAAGGGTTCTCTGTGAAGTAATGCGCACCATCGCCACCTGATGTTTGATCAAACTGACCGAAGGTTTCTGCGATGTCTTCTAGTTCTGCATAAAGAGCTTGTTGATGACCTGTCCACACAAAGTTTTCGTTGAGGTCACGCTGTTCCATGTCTGCCACTTTAGTCGCTCTTGATGTGTCTGTGCCGTCAGCTTTGATTGCTTCAGCCTTTGACATAAACCAGTTCATCGCAGGCTTCGGATTCAGTGGGTTGATTCCCCACAGATAGAACGCCACAGCACCGGCACCAGGGAACTCTTTGTCATCAGGGTTTGAGTTCTTTGGTGCATCCAAGTCCACAAGATGTCTCGCACCCCAAGCGTTCGCACGAATCACCTTGTCTTCGCTGATGTCACCACGCGCCATGTCCCGTGCCTCACGCACAGTCCGATCCACCAAACCATCACCAGCCAAGCCTTGACCGTAATAGTCCAAACCTTTGCGAGCAGCTGAACGAATGTATTCAGGCACATCCAACGACACTTGCCTGATTGAAGGCACCTCATCAGCCTTGATTGTTTTCGGGTCTTTAGTTGCGATGCCTAGTGACGCATACGCACGTCGAGCAGTAGCATCATTATCAATCGCCAACTTCACAGGGTTTTCTTCAAGGACATCAGCAGCCGTTTGCTTCTTATATTCGGCGGTAGGGATGCTCATATCTTCGTTGAATTGGATGTCGTTGAACTGAACACCAGCATCAGCTAACTCTTGCATCGTTTTCTCTTGGTCAGATTCTGGACGACCAGTGACAATGTAGATGTAGTAATCGGGATACAACGAGTTGACATAATCAACATTCTTTTGAATGCCTCTGCCACCAGCAATCAATGTCCCATCAATGTCAACGATGATCACTTCATCAGCATCAGAATTACGTTCCCCACCTGGAGACATATCTTCAGCTAATGACACAGCAACCATCTGATCAACTGCATCCTGTTTGGTTTGATGGCATCCAATTACTTCGCCGTCTTCTTTGATGGTTGCCCAACCTGAACAATCAGGTGATTTGTCTGTAATGAAATAAGGCATCAGACCAACAACAATACTTCAGCATCATCATCAAGTGAGGAGAACGTGACAGAACCTAACGCACCCACATTGGCACCACCAAGCCGTGACCCAGCCTGAGCCGACACCAACACAGGTCGTCGAGGCTTCGGAATCTCAATGACAATCTGTTCTGGCAGTTCTTGCTTCTTGACCGGTGCAGCAGGTTGCTTCCACCAACGTGACCCAGAAGCAGGGATGACAGGTGGTTCAGGTGGAATGACTGTTGCTGTTGCTGTGGCAACCAGCCCATCTAGAGGTGCATCAAATACAGGGAATATGATCGCTGACGCTGAAGCCGTCGCAACTAACCCACCCAACGACGCAGACAACACAGGAAACAGAGTTGACTGAGCTGATGCCAACGCATCCAACCCACCCAACGACGAAGACAATACAGGGAACAGAGTTGATTGCGCAGTCGCAGTCGCAGACAATCCACCAAGCGATGAAGCAAGAACAGGGAACAAGGTCGTTTGAGCAGACGCTGACGCACTAACCCCACCCAAAGACGATGATGCTGTAGCAAGAGTTAGGAACTGACCGCCATCAAGAACAGCTGCGCCGTCAAGTGTTGAAGTATCAAGGATGAATGCTGAGCCACCGTCAAGACCGAAGCCTGCGTTGTCAAGTGTGGTCGAGTCAAGGACGAACCGTTGAACGGCCATCACGAACCTACGATGCGAGCGTCAATGAGACGGTGAGATTGCCTGCACTGATTGTGTAGGTGTCGCCTGCTGTGTAGGCACCAGCGACGATTGTTCCAGAGAACAAGAAGTTGCCTGCACTGATGTTGTCCCAACAGGTGAAGTGCGTTGCATCTTGTGAGCCTGTGATATTAGTCCAACTGATATCAGCATCCGAAGCCAACGCACCAGAAGCAGAAGCACCGAACGACACAGACTTGCGCGTCGTCTCGGTTGCAGGGTTCGCTGTACCAGCAGCACCAGGATCACCAGTGTGAAGTTTCACATACGGAACAGCAACAGAGAACGCTGTCGCATTACCTAATGCGTTCATCCAAGAGTTGCCCAAGTATGCGCTGATTCCGTGTGCCATTAGTCTTCAAGCCTTTCAGTAATCGTCAAGATGCGTCCATCAGCGTCACGCTCAACGGTGCGCACAGTTGGCTTCGACTGTGGGATGTTGACACGAACCACAGTCTCAGGAACATTGATGATCGGTGCAGGAACATTCACAGCCGGAGGCGTATAGTTCAACACCACTTCAGGCATATTGATATTCATATCCTGCGACTTCACTTCATAAACTGATGCAGGATCAGCAGGATTGATTGTTGACAACGCCTGCAACTGCGTCGAAGGAACACCAGTGTGCGCAATCCTTGGCAACTCCAACGAAGCCATCACCTCAGCAGGATCAAACCCTGACAGAATCAAACGCTGAGCAATGACCGACTTGCGATCCAACTCAGACAAGTTCGCAGCAGCAATATCCACGTTCGCCAACGGCACACGGTACACATCCCCACCCTCAGTCGGAGCCATGTCTTCGATGCGATGAATGTCGTTGATTGACAAGAACCCTGATTGCAAACCTGTGGAGAACGCTGCATACCGTGAAGCCTGATCGCCACGCAACAGACCGTCCACGTTGAACTTCAAGAATGCACGACTGTCCAACAACTTCTGGTATCCATCCTCAATCTTGGAGATATACGGACGCAACGTGTGTTGAACGAAGTGGATGCCGTTCTGTTCTACCGACGCATACGACATCGCTCCAGCTGTGGTGACACCGAGCATTGATGGTGGGCATCGGAAGATGCGACCAATCTCCTCAATGGCGAAGCGGCGTGATTCTAAGAACTGTGCCGAATCGTTGTCAACAGTTGTCTTCGTGAACTTCGCTCCACCAAACAGGATGCCTGGTCGATGTGACCGGCGCAAACCTTTGTGACCTTCTTCAAATCCGTTGACCAAATCTTTGGCTTGTTCACGTGTGAGGTTGCCTGGGAACTCGATGATTCCTGAAGCTGCTGAGCCTTGACCGAAGAACCGTGCAGCGAACTCCTCCAACGCTTTAGCCAAACCGAGGTTCTCTTTGACAAGATCAATCTTAGAACGGCCACGTAACTCACCTGGCAGACGCATCTCGGTGATGTGGATCATGTCATCAGCAGTGATCACATCACGGTTCTCAAAGATGAAGATCGGACGACGAGTCACCTGATCACGGGAACATTCAACTAGTTCAGGGTTCAACACAACCAAACCGACAATGCCTTGATCGTCGCGCAGAATGCGTGTGAACGAGTTGCCATTCAACAGCAATGACACCAACACTTGTTGGAAGTGTTCGGTACGGGTGACACCAGTTTCAGGCAGGTCAAGCCATGTTGGTCGAGGACGATATGCTTTGCGTTCTGCACCTACTCGAATGTAAGTATCAACAGGCAAAGTTGAAATTGAATCTGAGATGAGACGCACACAGGCGTACACAGCCTCAATTTTCAGTGAAGATATTTGGTCAACTACTGTGCCAGCGTTAGTTGTGAACGAGAAGTTTTCGCCTGCTGCGAACAGCGATTGGAATGAGACGGCTCGTTCCTCGGTGCCTTGGTTCAGAAGTCGTGACAACATTTACTTTTTGACCTTCCTCTGACCGCGCTCATAAGCGAATGCGAACAATAGAACTGTGAAGCCGACAAAGATCAGCCCGATGGGTACCGACACCAAGAATACTCCAAAACCGATGAGTGAAACAGCGAACAGTTCTAGCAGGAAGATTGTCATCTCCCTAGACTACAAAGAAACCTGCTACTGGTGCGACTTCCTGTTTGGATGTCGCACGATCTGAAGCGATGGCTAACGCGATAGCAGCGTCGATCTTGCGCTTCGACTTACCTTTGGACAGTCGCCAACCTGACTCGGTTGATCGTTGCGCAGCCGACAACACTTGATCAGCGAACATCGGATCACCATCGTGCGCGATCACCTGGTTGACAATCAGTTCGTACAAGTTGCCACATGCTGGGATCATTCGTGCAGCTGACTGAGGGAACTCAACCATCACATGGTTCTCTGATAACACTTCAGCGGAACGCTGGAAGAACGCAGGGTCATAGGCGTTCTCCACCACGTTGAACTGCTGGTTGATGTCACGAATGTGTTGCTCAACAGCAGACACATCCATTGCGTTCGCATCAGGATGCCAAATCTTGGCGCGTACCACGACACGACCATCTTGCGGTTGGGCAATGACCACAGCAATCGAGTCATGCTTCAATGCCATATCGACCCCAACGAACGTGGGCAGATCAGGCTTCAACTCCATATCTGACCGGCACAACTCCCAAGCCCCAGTCGGAAGCCAACTCTCGCCATCCGTGCGCACGAATTGATTCAGACGGTAACGCCTGAACGCAACCTCAGCCGTCTGATTCATGCTCACTTCCATGTCTTCCATGTCAAGCAAACCTTCAGCCAAGTTCGGATTCGCAGCAGCCCAACCATCACGATCCGAAACTGCACAACCCTCTGGTGCCTCCCACCAGAAGAACCCGAACCGCTCATCAACCTGATCGCCTGAGATGACACGCTTGCCATAGTTGTACAGTCGGCCACACAACGAGTCAGGGTCAAACCCTGCTGTAGTAATCCCAACGATGTTCGGGTCTTTACGCGCACCCGAAGACAACGTGAGCGCATTCCACAAATCCTCATTCGGTTGCACGTGAACCTCATCAAATATCACAGTGCTTGCATTCAAACCTTGTTGAAGTTTTGCGTCAGCAGATAGCACTCGATAGATCGCACCGGTTGACGGAACCTCCACCACGTCTCGATACACCTTGCAAATACCAGACAACGCAGGTGACTGACTGATCTGCCACTTCGCTTCATTGAACACAATCCGTGCCTGCATCCTGTCACCAGCAGCCGAATACACCTCAGCCCCAGGCTCACCCTCGATCAAGCCGTACAGCGCAATCACAGACCCAACCAACGACTTGCCATTCTTCCGAGCCAAACCCACCAGACTGCGACGATACCGAAGCAGACCATCATCACGACGCTCATACAACGAACCCAACAAATCCTTCTGCCAGTTCGTCAACCTCAACCGCTCCCCAGCCCGAACACCCTTGCTCACATGCAGGAATGTTTCAGCGAAGTCAACTACTTCCTGACCACTAGACCTCTTGTACAATCTCGGCGTTGACCACGCTGGACTTGCGTTGCCTGTACTGATCAAGTTCATTCGCCACCCTTATCTCTTGAAGACCTAGACGCGCACGATCCGAAGGGGTGAATCCCATCAGTGACATCCAAGCCGTGTTCTGCGCATCCATCTGCTCGATCTGTTTCACAGCAGGATGCGTCACCACCTGACCATTCGGACTGGTGTACCACCTGCGCTCCACATCCTTGCCCAACCACAACTCCAACTCTGCGATCTTGTCGAAGTTCTTGCACAACCTGGTCATCAACGGTGTGTCGTGCAGCTCCGACAGATGCCGCCTTCCACCAGTCCACAACACTTGCCAGTACGACGTGCCGACTAGCCCAAAGTCTTCCGGCACGGTAGGCACAACCGTCATGTCCACCAGCGCAAGCGCACTCGATGACATCGGCTGCGCTTGCAAACCCTTCCGAATGCGCGATCCCTTCAATCGCTTCTGCTCGATTGGAAGTGTCTTGGTACCTCCACCAGTTCCCGTCCTCGGCCTGCCCATTCCCCAAGCCTAGTCGGGGGTGTCCAGCCGACCATGCGCATCTCGCGCACGGCAGGGGTACTTTGACGCTGCACAAAAATAATTTTTGACCCCGTCCCCCAGACTGCCGAGGGGGGTTCATGCGTTGCCTTCATCGAGTCTGTCTGCCTTCATCACATTACAAATCCAATGAGACGAAGAACAGTTGTCATACCCATGCGAACCACCCTTCGCCAACGGTATGACATGGTCAATGGATAACGAATAATAATTTGGATACTTTAACGCTGGGTCAATATCCTCTGAACAGATATGACAAATCCAACCGTCTCGTTCAGCCATAACCAAAGGATCAACATCTTCAACCCATTGTTCTCGAAGCCGTTGACCTCGTTTGGTCTTACTCCTTCGTTGACCAATCCTTCTCTGTCGTTTGAATGAATCAGTCCGACGGTACGCACGGTTCTGACATCTGCTGCTACAAAACCTTTCTCGCCACAATCCAATAACTTTGCATTCTTCACACTCAAATGGTTGTGATGTAATCAATCCATACAACCATTCACATACATTAGAACAAACTATTCTTCTGTTATCAAATGGATGAACGATACTGCGACACATCTTGCATGGGGTTTGTCTGTTGGCTTTTCTTGTCAATGCTTTCCGTCTGCATTCAAGAAGTCTGATCCGCCTCTCTGACTCTGTCTTCCATTGACCATGTTCTGATTGCCTGTATTTGATTGCTTTACGTTGAGAAGTTGCTTGACCTTTCGAGGATTGTCTGTATTTAGTTTTGGCATCTGAATACTCAACTGCCTCCCAATGTTTATTCTTGCAAGAACGATTGCAATACTTCACAGACCTACCGGCATGGACTCGATCAGAGAACTGATTGCTACATCGAGGGTTTGCGCAAGTAGTCATCGAGTCGCGTCGCCTCGCGACGAGTTGCATGATCGATGTGCTGCGAGCAGGAGTGAGTCTGCTTCACCTGGGTAGATGTGATCTGCTGTCCAAGGGTCGAGTGATCCCCGATCACCTTCGCCACAGATGTGACAGATTGTGGCGTTAGCCCTCACCCATGCAGCACGTTGCTTGTAGTCACCTTGGTAGTGCGTTCGCACCTTATTGCGTTTGGACTGATGCTTGGCCTCGCATAGGTCGCATCGCATTGGTTGGGTTGTGAGTTGCCTGCACGATAGGCATGGACGCTGGATGGGTGGCATGGGCTTGGGGTGGGGGTGGGTGTGTGGGTGCTAGTAGTTGTTGTCTAGATCGAAGTCTTCAATAGTTTCTAATGCGTCGGAACGGGCTGGTACCACCCCGTACCTATCGGTACGGTGTGTGGTTCCCATAGCCACCATAGGGTCTAGAGGGTGGTTCCCGAGGGTGGTTCCCGATTCTAGGGGGTCTGAGGTGGGTAGTTGGCGACATTGGATGGCTCGGCTGAGTACAGATTTGCGTCCGAGTTTGGCACCAAGTTCTTTGGCGATGCGTTGTGCTTCGTTGACTCCAGCGTTCTTTGGGATGCCTAATGTGTCAAGGTGTTTGGCGAGGGCTATCTCTTGGGCTGTCCAGCCTTTGGTTGCTCTGGTGCGTTGTCGGATGGTGGTGATGTCGTCAAACTCTTCGACGATGAGGTCGATCTTCTCTGGTACCCAGCTGATCCGTGTGTGGGTTCTTACGAGCATCAGTCCGTCGTCTGTCTTGTCGAGCCGGTACACGATGTCCACGTCGTCGTTCTTGGCTGATGATCCGCGTTGGCCGTGTTTCTTGCCTCCGTCTTTGCCTGCGTGATCTGTGCGCACACAGGCGATACCTGCGCGCTTGAGGGCTAAGCCTGTGGTTCGTGCGAACTCACGATATGAGTCAGCAGAGTTCTCTTCACCTTCAATGGCGCGTCCTGTGGTGTCAATCACGACCACCTCAGCCTTAGTCAACTCACACAGCCGCATGATGGCTGACGCGCCTTCTGCCGTATTGAGTGGAGGCAAAGAAGGAATCAATGCGTAATGGAGATGTGATAAGTCATCGTCTTCGGTGTAGCCGAATTGTTCTAGGCGTTCATACAGGTCGGCTTCAACCATCTCGTAGTCGAGGTACAGGACGTGGACTTTGGGTTGTTCTGTTTGTCCGAGGATTGGTTTGCCTGTGGCGAGTGCTGCAACGACGTTGAGTGTCAACCAACTCTTGCCTGTCTTTGCACCGGCAAACAACGCTGTCTGTCTTGCACGTGCGATCAACGGTTTGGCAATCCAATCTTCGATGACGTGTTCTTGTGTCCAGAATGTTTTCCAGTCCACCAGCATGCCGAGCATCTCGTCAGGGGTGATGGTGGTGTTGTCGGCTGGGGTTGTGTTGTGGGCTAAGAATTGTTTGGCTGCTTGTTTCCAATCACCGTGATGGTCACGCGCAGCCATATATCCAAACCTGTTGTATCCGCCTTCGGGGAGCCATGCAACGGCTGAGGTGAACACGATGAGTGCATCGTTGCCGTTGTGTCCGATGGTGGCACTAATGCCATCCCTTGAGTCTTTGCCTGGTCGAGTCCAGTGTTGTTCACCGTGTCGGTCTGTCTTGGCGAGTGTCCAGCCGTCAGGGATGAGCAGCTGCTCCCACGTTGTTTGCGCACAGTATCGAGCCGATGGGGTGGTTGGATCAGCCAAGAACAGGTCGGTGGTGCCTTGGGGCTTGACCATCTGTGGGTTGGTCGTGAGAAGCGTCAGGAGCCACTGTGGTGCGTTCGCAGGCCGTTTGTCCATAGGTGACCACCCATCAACCCACTGGTACTGCTTACCGTTCGGATGCACCGTTGGTGCCGCTAGTACCTGCCCACCCTCACCACGAATATCTAAGCCCACCCCAAGCCGTGACCCAGCATCATTCCGCACCTCAACAGGTGAATAGAAGTACAGGTGTTGTCCTCCTGTGCCGGTGATCGCCGTGACCGTTTCAGGTAACGCACCGTAACGCTGCTCCAAGTCGTGCAAGGTATCTGACCCTCGGTACTCGTCACGGTCATCAACATCAACCACAAAGATTTGCCCGTACTTCGTGCGACCTGTGGCGATGCCGATGCCGTAGCTCTTGTAGTCACCAGTGAACCATGATGTGACCACATCGGTGTCATCGGTTGCTTTCGTTTGCCAAGCATCGATGCCAGGGTATTTGTGTCCAGGACGAATCGGTATCACCCTTATACCTAATTGTGTATAAGCGATTGCTGTCTCAAGTGTTGTCATTGCGCAG
>Ga0214919_10003826_pt1 | contig 22421 bp, 21 predicted proteins | sample LL1503_MetaG_FD_177994 | JGI IMG/M metagenome (GOLD analysis project Ga0214919, IMG submission 177994) | Freshwater microbial communities from Lake Lanier, Atlanta, Georgia, United States - LL-1503 | ecosystem: Environmental > Aquatic > Freshwater > Lake | place: USA: Georgia | collected... | reverse complement strand
ATCATAATGAATTCCGTTAGCATCTAAATCATTAAATAAAGCATGTTTCCAATTAGTAATACATTGTAATGCTGTAGAGTATACACCCCTAACATGTCGTTCTAATTCTCCTCTAAATAAAAAAAGACCCTCATATTATTTACAATATTGATATATTTATAAATCAATTTATTATACTTATCAATTTACAAAAGGGGGGTAATTTATACATATTTCATCATTGCCTGTATTTTTCATATCTAAATGGCTTGGTATTAATTCGTCGTTTAACGTAGGATCAGTCGTAAAATATTTTTTATGTAAATATGTGCATTCAAATACATTGGGTATATTAACGCCATTATGATATATTACACCACAGCAGTTATTTCCATGAAAGTGTATTAAGTAATGATTTTTATTTATTTTATCAAAGACTTCTATTTCGTTATCAGAAAATGGAAAATGAAATTCCATTACTATTTGCTCAAATTTATTTAATTGTTCAACATTTAAGCTTTTTACCCATGGTATTTCTCCTCCTTCTATATCCATCTTTACAAAAATAGATTCATGTGTATTTACAATATCGTGCAAATTTGTAATAGTATCATTATTTTCAAATCCAATATTTTTTTTTATAAAAGTAATATTATCATTATTAATTTCTTTTGGTAAATTATTTATAGTTCCGTCAAACATAAACGTATTTACATTCGGGTATTTATTTATAAAATCTTCTTCGAACGATACATCAGTGTCTATTCCCCCAGAAAGAAAGGTATTATAAATTATATTTGGTATGTCGGCAATAATATAACCTCCATCATAATCTCTTCCTAAGCGAATCTTAGAAAAAGGAGACTTATATACGGTTAACACTTGAGGATTCATATATATATTCTACAAACGTTTTTATATAGGTGTGTTCAAATATTATTATTTAAATCAATAACATATAAAGAGTAAACGTTTTATATTTAAAAATGGATAACATTGAATTATATTATGACGGAGTAGATGTAAAAAATAATTGCGGTGAAAATATAAAAGGATTTACTACAAATATTTCATTTTTAAAGGCAGCAAAAATTTCTGATTACGAGGCTTTTATTAAAGATTGTCTTCAATATTCTTCTGGTAGACCTATATCGTTTCAATTATATGATGACGCTGATGATATGATCGAAAAGACAGCAATAAAGATACAATCTTTTGACACATCTATCTTTGTAAAAATACCCGTAATTAAAACGAACGAAACTTATAATGCAGACATTATTCGTAAATTACATAATCAGAAAATAAAAATAAACGTAACCGTATTTTTTTACAAAGGAACAGATTGATTCATTAAAGGGATGCTTTGGTAAAGATACAGATGTTATCATATCTGTATTTGCAGGAAGAGTAAACGATTCAGGAATAGATTCAACCGATTTAGTTAATTATGCAGTTAATGCGTTTAGCGAATATCCTAACATAAAAATTTTATGGGCTGCATGTAGAACAATTTATAATATTTTTGAAGCTCAAGCTCAAAAAGCACATATAGTAACTGTGCCAGATAATGTTTTATCTAGACTATATAGAACTAAACAGACCCCGCTGGAAGCGTCTATAGAAACCGTCAATTCTTTTAGAAATGATGGTATAAATGGCAATATATTTCTAATATAGTAGTCTATTCATTTGAAGTTCACAATGTTAGAAATTACAAATACTAATATAAAAGGTAATATTATATTAGTATTATTAATAATATGAAATTTAATGTAATCATTCCTATGGCAGGAGAGGGGTCAAGGTTTGGTTATAAATTTAAGCCGTTTTTAAAGCTAGATGATAGAATGTTTATAGAACACGTTGTAGAGCCGTTTCTTGAGTTCGACAATCTCATTGAAAGCTATACTTTTATAATAACAAAAGAGCAAGAAAAAAATAGTAATGTTTCTGAGGTTGTTAAATCATCTATGGTTTATATACATGAAAAAATAAATATTCATATTATTGAGTGTAAAACAGACGGACCCTATCAAACAGTGTTGGCATTTACTAAAGGTATTGAATTGGATAACGTTATTATATGCGATTGTGATCATAAAATAAACATAGAGCCTATTATTACTATGGCTGAAAATGAAATACTCACTGACGTCATTATTCCAATATGGGAAATAAAAACCGATGAACAACAAAATTGGGGTAAATTAGTGATAAAAAACAATAAAATACTAAATTATTACGAAAAAGAGATAATTCATATTCATTCTGATGAAAAAATGTATGGAATGATTGGATGTTATTACTTTAAAACTACAAAACTACTCACGGTATCTAATTATTTAAATATATCAGATCTTTTTAAAAATTCAGATTTACAAAATATACATACAGTAAAGATAAACGAAGCATTATTTTTTGGCACCCCCAAAATGGTAACCGATACAATTGAAAAAAGACGCTGTTATGAAAATATAATATGTGATGTAGATGGTGTTATCTTTCAACACAGTCCAAGCTCTAATACCATATTTGAAGATAACAATTTAATTAAGAATTGTGCTTCAAAAATAATGGAGTGGAAATCTCAGAATAAAAAAATTATATTAATGACAGCAAGGGCTAAAACAACTAGAAAAGATTTTATTGAATTATTAATCGAAAATGGTATAGTTTGGGATGAATTGATCATGGGGGTTAATCCAGGAACTAGATATGTAATAAATGATATTAAACCTAGTCATATTTTCACAAAACAAGCAGTGTCAATAAATTTATTAAGAAATGAAGGAATTGATCATGTAATTTGCAATGAAAGTAACAATAATGATATTAGAATAATAAAGATGTTCAAAGGAGGGTCATTTAGCAAGACGTATTTATTAGAGTTAGATTGTTATAAATTTGTGCGTAAACATATCATTAAAAATAACAACACGATGGATCATTATTATAGATTAAAACGCCAGTATGAAGACCTTTCTCGTTTTTATTATTATGACAATGAAATGTTTCCAAAAGTTATAAGAGAACAAGATAGCGACTATGATTATTTCTATGATATGGAATATTTGGAAAATTATGAACAATTAGACTGTTTTGATAATGAAACTCAAATAAATAATATTATAAAGGTTCTCGACCGATTTAATAAAAATATCTATTGTTTTAAAAAACAATTGAAAGATAGTTCATTTGTTTACGATTTTTTTAATGAAAAAATATATCCAAAACTGTTAAAGTTTGAAATCGATAATAAAGTTATGAAATATTTGATCAATAATGAAAACGTTACTATAAATGGTAAACATTATTATGGTCTACGAACTATTTTTAATAAATTAGATTTTAATAACTTCAACCCTTCATTTATTTGCCCAATACACGGCGATCTTAATTTTGAAAATATACTATATAATTCTATAACTGATGACGTCAAAACTCTTGATATGGAAGGTAGTCGATATGTGGACTCTCCAGTGTTTGATCTAGGTAAATTATTCCAGTCTTTAGTTGCTAACTATGAAGTATGGTCGAAACTTGATGAAGTAATATTTAATAGTTCTATTGATAATCTAACTTGCAACGATAATTTTTTTGACTATAAAAATGATGATATAATAGTAGTTGTTGATATTTTTAAAACTATTCTCGGAATTGATGACAAAGAAAAAGTATTGAAATTAGGTTTGTTCTATATGGCATGTTATTTTATTCGATTTATCCCATTTCGTTCATTAGTTAGCGAAAATCACGCCAACTTTGCAATGATTATGGCTGTTATATGGTTTAATAAAATATATGAAAAATAAGACGTGCGTTTCTAACATTATAATAATTAAAACAAATCAATATAAACGGTATTCATGAATAAGTTTACTAATATGTTTTATGGACAACACAAAGAAGACGCATATTTATCAACATTATTTCCCGATGATCTCCCTGATCTTTCCAGGGTTTGTATAGAAGTGGGAGCATATGATGGAGTAAATGGTAGCAATACATATCATTTCGAACAGAAAGGTTGGAGAGCACTATGCATTGAGCCGATTGATGGTCCATTCCAAAATTGTCTTCGTTATAGAAAAGAATGCGTAAATTGTTGCATATCGAGCGAAGACTCTGAAGATAAAGAGTTTCACATCTTCTGTTTGGGTGATAATTTATCTGCGATTTCCGGTCTAGAACCTGATCAACGACTAATAGAATCTCATTCACATATGATTACTGATAGAAGAAAATGTATGGTAAAGGTTAGATCATTGACGTCATTGTTAGATGAGTTAAATTACCCAAAGAATATTGATTTCATATCGATTGACACAGAAAATACCGAAATGGATGTATTAAAAGGGATCGATTTTACAAAATATAATATTAAAGCTATGATAATTGAAAACAATTTTAACGAACCATTCTGTGAAGATTATTTAAAACAATTTGGTTATAAAAAGATCCATCGGGTGGTAGTAAATGATTTCTATATAAAATAAAAATTCTGAACAAACATATGTCTTGTAGATGTAATAGATAACATAAGTAAGTATAAGAGTTAGAATGTTTGTCTAAGAAATAAATAAAAAACAAATATTTTTTTATATAATATTGTGACACTATATAAAAACCGGCGTCTTTATAAAAACATTTTTATTTATCAAATATGGCTGCCCATTTCGCCAAATTCTCCCTCTTCAATTGTTCTCCATAAATGCGGCACCATCGGCGTTTCTCTTCGACAATCTCGGGCGTCAAATTCTTGATCTTGTAGATCAAATCCTCGATCGAGTCGACATAGATACGGCAGTTCTCAAAGCGATACCATTCACAAAAGGAGACCAGATTGTTATCCAGATTGCCAACAGGACTATTAAACCAATAGCGATATCCATTCTGCATCGTTGGATGCAGCTGGATCAAGAAAGAGGGACTCGGCAAAAACACGACAATCTCGTTTTGAATCGTCTCGAACGTGATGAGTTTGGAGAACTGCTCTGGAAAGGTCACGAGCGCCTTGCAAAATTTCAGGTCGACAGAATGGTTATAACCACCATTATAACAAGGGATATCATTGATCTCAAAGATCTGCTTTAACTTGAAAAAATGGTTGTCGTTACCATAAATGGGAATAAACATTTTACCTTCTAACTCGACAACATTAGCAAACTGTTCCTTCGAATTCGAATCCTTAATATACTTGTCCTTGAACTGCTGTAGGCAATCAATATGGTCATCTAGTTCGACCGGGTTCTCGCCGATTGGCGTAATGACGTTACAAAGCGGGGCCGTAATCCCGCGAAGTTGACACCAAGCCTGCTCGAAATTAGAGTAAGGAACCACTTTGAATTTTTCCGGGTTCTCCGTAACGACTCTATTAAAGATCTCATAGTAACTCTTGTCCCACTCCATATTGTAGTCAAATCGATTACAGATCCATACGACCACTTTTGGTTTCAATTCATCAACATGTTCCATAAAAATGCGGGATAGGGGCGCAGTATCCGACGTGACAATATAGTCGAAACTATTGAACCACTCTTTTTTGTCGAGCCATACCGTATCAGCGACCTCCTTTGTAATACGAAATAGGTCATTATAAAACTTCCAAAACTCATAGTTGAAACCGAGGGATTCATAGACATAGGCTTGATCACGCATGCAACCGACATGATGAGAGATATGTAGAAGACGCATAATTATAGATAGATAGAACGATCGATTTATTATGTTTTTGCGAAACAATTAAATTATAATTATTATATAATTAGTATAGTATAATGAATATTCATCAATCAAATTATTTACCCGGCTTAGTAGACGGTGTATTATATGGTCAAAATGAACGCGTAGATGAAATCAATGCTAGACAACAGGCAAGACAATTTTCCGATTCACCTTTAGAGCCAAATTTTTCGCCGAGACCTGTTCCTACCAAGTTTTCGCTTTTTCCTGTAGTTAATCCCCGTGCACCAGCTACCCAGCCCATACTTCCCTATCCCATATTTGATCCTGAGGCCAACTTTAATCCAGGAACAAAAGCACCCAGCTCTGGCTATTACCAAAATATTGATATTGAAACCATGTTACGTTTTCAAACAGTGGCGCTTCAACGTGGCGCCGGACAAGGCGTCTATATACCCTCCTCTACGAGCGAATTATATAATCAGACTGTTCCACAACAGGGCCAAAATAGAACGGATGCACAACCAAACCCCCATCTTTTCGAACGTTATACATTAGACCAGACGCCGAATCAAAATGTGGTCGGATCCTCTATTGGATCAGACATGTTTTTCAATCATACGAGAACCCAATTACGTGAAGGACGATAAATTATCGCCTTTTTACTCCGTTTTTTTCCTCCAAATATATAAAATAGAAGGACAATGTTGTATATATTTACGTCGAGTAATCCAGAAATTATATTCTTAAAATGGTTACTCCTTTTAGCTGTTTGTTTCGTCGCTATCGTCTTTTACAAGCAGAGAACAACCACTGATCTGCCTGAAGCGTTTTCTCAGGACAAACCTTTCGTCCTAAAACGTGACGGAGAGTGCTTTGACAATTTCTACGCGGAAGTATATGATGGTCTATGGGAAAGAGAGAAGATGGGTAAACGGGAGTTAGAAGAACTGATCAAAGCGACAGAACCTAGCAAGAGTAAGAGCGTGTTTTTAGATGTCGGTAGTGGGACAGGATACATGGTTAATGAATTATTGCAAGCCGGATACAGAGCTTACGGTATCGATCAATCCAAGGCGATGGTAGAATATGCTAACGCTACGTTTCCCAACACAGAAATGCGATGTGATAGTGTGCTCGACCCAATGGCCTTTGAGAACGGGACTTTTAGTCATATTTTATGCACTCATTTTACCATCTATCATATGAATAAAAAAGATCTATTTTTCCAGAATTGTTATAACTGGCTCAAACCCAATGGGTATCTCCTAATACACTTAGTTGATCGAACATCATTCGATACCATTGTTCCAGCAGGAAAGCCGACGTTTCTAAAATCCCCACAGCAATATGCAGACAAACGGATTACCGATACAACCATCGATTTCGATAATTTTAGATATCAGTCGAGTTACCAATTCAACGATGACGCCTACGGTCGAGATAAAGTGATCTTAAAAGAGACCTTTACGGACAAAACGAGCAACAATGTGCGTCAAAACGAAATGACTTTATATATGGAGGAGGAGAAAACAGTGTTGGCCATGGCTCATTCTGCAGGCTTCATTCAGAAGAGTAAGATGTCGATGAGTAAAGTGGTAGCAAACGGCGATCTCCATCAGTATCTGTATTTATTAGAAAGAATATAAAAATATCGATATTCTTTTAGATAAATAATATGGAAGGGAAATTAAAACAAATTGTAAACAATATTTTACCTGCACGAATCGATATAACAAAAGTGATAAATAATACAAATTTTCACGCAACATTAAAGATACAGATTTGGAAGAACAAAATATTTATAGAACATCCAGTAATTGAAGATAGACATCATAAAATTCTACAACAATTAAAGGATCTGGTTTCCCAGTATAGTATCCCTGACGTTATTATAACATATAATACGATGGATCAATATTCATATCCAAAATTAGACGATTATATTTTTACACACGCAAGACTGAATGGACAAATTTCGAATCATATACTGGCTCCCTGTTTTTCGTTTGATAAACAAGAGAAAAAAGATACGTTAGTAAAATACGATAGCATTCATGAGAGTATATGTAGAAAGGCTGAACCTTATCTTGCAAACTTGGAAACATGGTCCACAAAACAAAATAATCTTGCATTTATTGGCGGGCTATATGAAGATAGAAAAATAAATACAACATTTCTTCATATTAACAATGTTACGCCTATGATTCTGAATCAAAGTCAATGGTCACCTAATTATATAGATCAAGAAGAGATGATTCAATATAAATATCTATTGAATTTGAATGGATGTGGTGGAGGTTGGTCTATCCGTTTGAAACAATTATTTATGTGTGGATCATTAGTTTTCTATATTACGGACTATCATCTGATACAAAAAGATATCAATAACTTAGAAAGGCTAATACCTCCTTATAAAATGAAAAATGGCGTCAAAGTGTATCATTGTTATAATGTTGAATATTGGATGTGTAGTCAAGAATTTAAAGAATGTATCGTTTTAGTAAAAGATGTAGACGAATGTAAAGAGAGATTAGAATATTATGATTCTCATCCTGAAGAAGCGTATAAAAAGGCGAAACGGGGATTTGAATATGTCCGTGATATGTTATCTAAAGAGAATGTATTACTTTATTGGAAATTATTGTTGGAAGAATACAGTAGGCGATGCAATGGAATCATAAAAGAACAACTTTTTTTCTGTGAGATTGCGTAATTTACAATTAGCAAATAAAAAGTTAACAAGTTTGAAGGGGATGATGCAGAAATAGCAGGATTTAATAGAAATATTAGGTGCAAATGGCTGGTTGGGCGGCGTCACCAAAAGAGACGGTGTAAGCGTGGTTCTCGCAGAAACAAACGCACTGGTCGATGTAAAAGAGGTCATGGTTCTCGTAAAAAGTAAGCATATTATAGTAACACATTAGTATAATATGGCATGATTCAAGAAGTGGCATGTATCGCCATCATCGTCATTCTAATAATGATTGCAATGATCAAATTGCGCTACCCGTTTTGGAACCGACAGCCTGTCTATCATAGTTATGACCTATGGAATAAACTTTATTCACAGCCTTATTCACCCTACCAAAATGGACCCGTCAAGACCAAGTATTACGACAACCTGAATGTTCTCACCCTATCTTATTCCGATATGACTAATAAACAAAAGAAGGACTTGACGAATCTCTTGCAATGTTATTATATACCCAGTGACAGCATTCTAAATACGATACAGAGGAAGGATCTGGGCGTCTATTTCGGAGGGGTCAATGAACCTGCTTATATTTCCTTCTACACTCAAGATGAACTAGCAAATAAAGATGGCAATTTTTCAACAACAAAATTACCGGTCGCTTGCATCACTAGCCGTTTTGCTCAATTGCTCGTTCGACCAACCATGACAGAAGAAAAATATACGTGTTTGCCCATTTACTTTATTGATCATGTATGTGTAGACCGCGATCACGAGAACCAACGAGTAGACATATCACGTAAACTGCTACAAACCCATGAATATAATCAGCGCATCAACAATGTATCGATCTATATAAGCTTGATCAAATCAGAAACAAACTTGTTTGATGGCGTCGTTCCCCTATTCACGTATACCATGTCAACTTTCGCACTGCGCCCTCAGACAGTCCAAGCATTACCCCCTCATTTCCAAATTGTTCGTATTTATAAGGAGAACATGGACGTCCTTACCGATTTTCTGCATATGCAGAAGAACTTGACAACAGGGAGCACGTTCCCTTTTGACCTATTCTTAGTATCCGATCTCGATACCATTATTGCAGCCATTCAGGCACAATTGTTATATGCATGTTGTATCCAACGAAGCAACATTGTTTACGGCATTTATTTCATTAAGAACGCGCGATTACGCTATGAAGAAGCAGATGGAAATACATTACATTGCATAGGTAGCGTCATGAACTATGTAATATCAAAGGAGGATTACGGGAAATTATTTTATCTCGGGTTTCTGCATTCATTAGGTCTCATTCTTCGCGAAAAACCTTCATTCAATACAATATTATTCGATGAATTAGGCCATAATGAATTGTTGCTGCAATTTTGGCGAGAACGTCACACAGAATTGGAAAAGTGCCAAACAGCCTACTATTCATATAATTGGATTGTCCCGAAATCGCCGTTTCTTACGGATCGATGTGCCGTTATACTAATCTAATATTTATCTTCCTCTTCTTTGTTGTTTGACAATCAACCCTTTTTCTACTTTTGTTTCCTGTTTTTACTTTTTTTACCTGTTTTTTAGTCTTATTACCACCAACCTTTTTCACAACTTCCGCCACACTTTTATTCACATAAGGCCAAACCCCTGGCGAATTTAATAAAGAAACAATGTCATTCACGGCGGATATATCAAGATGTTCAACTTCAATATAACTATCATTTGATACATATTTTACAGTAAAGAGTTTGTTATGTGAATTCCATTGAAATACACAATATAAGTTTTCGACAGCAAGGTATATATGAAAAAAACCAGATACATTTAATTTCCCCATGGTTGCATCCGTTATTCCTCCCCAATGAATAGATAGGTGATCCCCAGCACTGCTCGAAAAGGCTTGACAATTTAATATATATAGATCTGCTGGGATTCCTCCAATCAGACCCTTCTGACTATGAGGAATTCTAGTATTCGAACCACAATAAGCAGAGATAAGAGGAAGCGTTACTGTAAAAAATGTATGCCAATTTGTCGACATAATTAATTTTACATCATTTACGAGTTTATTATGCAATTCTTCATTTTGACTGCCGATTTCTTCAATACGTCGATTATATATTTGCCTCACCGTTTTTTTTGCATGCAAATAAGACGGATCTTTATAATCATCATTCACGAATATTAATGGAGCGCTTGTAGTCCATTCATCATGATCATCGTCATTGTATAAATACTCTTTTATATCTCTTGATGTTACATAACCCTTATCTACAAGATGTCTTATCATCTCTAATTGTGTAGCTCGATCAGTAATCGCCATTTCAGATAAAAATGTATGGAGCTCTTCAGCCAATGTTTCGACGACGGAATCATCTTCTTCTTTTTGAGAACCAGCGACCTTATTCTTAGCCTTATTTTTTTTAGTTGAACTCGACCTTTTCTTAGCTACGGCTACAGATCCTACAGATCCTACAGCTGAATCATTGGTTATCCATGATTCATCTTTTCTATCTATCAATCTAGTTAGGGAAATGTTGCCATATTTTTCTTCCATCAATGTTTTTGTTAGAGGAAAATTTTCGAAATCTTCCAACACTTGTGTCCATATAAAATCAAATAATGCATTTGTAAGTGAACCGTTTACGCGTAACATAGTTGTAATGATCCAATTATCATATAGTATTCTATCGCGTATTTCTTCATCAAAGTCATCTAAGTCCCTTATTGGTGAAAGAATTCCTTCAATAACATTAAACAACGCTGTTAAAAAGGGATATTGTTGTCCTTGAAAAGACAAATCTTTTTCAGGCGACAATTTCAATATACGTAGTAATGAAATACGCATAGGGCTAATTTCATCTAAAACTAGAGTATTATAATAGAAAATGGAAGAAGGAAAGATTGCTGACATTTCAGAGAAGATTTCGAATATTTCCGCTATGCCTAAGGAAGGAGAAGTATTAAAACAGTCAGCCATATGACATAGGAAAGTTTTCATCGCTAATCCTCCTTCCATAGTTATAACATTACACTTCGACGTGTTAATATCAAACAACAAGGGTTTACCCTCCTCACGGTCTAGATGGTATAGAGAATCTGTCTCATCAACAATCTTAATAATAAATTTATTCAGAAAAAACAATGATTCAAACTCTGTTGTTAATGAAAACGGCGGTTCCTCTTTACCAACCGTAACTGTCTCCGTGTTGCATTTAACATACACCTTCATTGTTAATTTCATAAACAAAGTCTCTCTTTTTTTGGTTATTGCCTCTTTTACTGTTTGTGCTACTGTTTCTGAAGTAATATTGGCTTTACCGAATTTAGTTGCTACTTCATTAAACTTTTGGATCCTTTCTTTACCCTCTTCTTCCTCCAATTCAAACGCAAAAATGGTATCCAGTATTTTATCTCTTTCTGCGTTTATACAAGCGAAAATCTGGATGATGTCCTTTTCTGGATCAGGGTAGAGTTCTGGTTTATCAGGTAGTAATTCTCTCAAAAGTTTTCTAAAGTCATGAACGGCGTCAATGTTGGCGAAATTATCACATAATGATAGTAAAAGGTTCTCGTGTTGTTTTTCTAGCAGTGCCTTTAATTTACCGAGTTTTTCTTCTGATGGATCTTGTCTATATTTGGTTACGGCTTTAACCAGAATAGTTTTTACTAAGGCAGGATCCATTTATCTTCTCTACTATATAGATTGTAAGAAGATAAAAATTACCTCGTATATTTTCCTGACCGTGCAAATGAGTCAACTACATAAATCACGAATACACCGAGTAATGCATAAAGAATACATTCTTCAGTGACGAAATTAGTTTGTTCGTGTTGCTGTTGTTCTAGCAAATGGATCATGTAGTTGAGCTTCTCGACTACTCGATCGCCACCACTGCCGTTAACGGCACCATTCGTTGCGCCGATACCCATGTTCGCATAATAGGGTTTTGTCTTATACACATTTGTATAGTTACTATACGGGGTATTAGTAGGGTTACTTATAGATGAACCGTTGACCATAGGTGATCCAACTATGTTACTTATAGGTGATCCATTACCCATTTGCCTCGGACCTGGTTGCACCGGCGCCATATCTTTTTTCACCTGCAACTCTGGCTTTGGTGGAGGGGTGAAATCACTCATTCTAGAAGAGGACGTGCTATTGTCAGCGGACGTAATTTTATTTAATAGTTCGGCCACCCTTGAATTTCGCTCTTCATTCGAGGTCTGCACATCATGAATCGTCTCCGGCGTTTGTGTCTGCAATGTCCGCTTTTCATCTAGTTCTCCGTCCTGCGGTGACAACGATCTCATTTTAACAGTTTTCCTTAGCGTAGATGGTCTCTTTTGAATTTCATTATTATCATTTGTCCATACTGAAGCAGAAGCAGCTAAAGATGACATAATTTTTTATTCTATCCTGAGAAATAGACAGATAATATATTCAGGAAAATATCATAGTATTATAGAAACAATGAAGGAAATGATAGCTCAATTTATTCCAATCATTCTATTCGTCTTGCTATTAACTCAATTTGATAACTTTGTAACATATAGTAACACAGTGTTTGGTAAAATTACGGCTATCTCTATCATCATGTTCTATGCTTATATTGACAAGATACTTGGACTTTTTGTATGCGCTCTCATCATATTTTATTATCAATCTGATTACCTGAATTATTATTATATTCCTAAAGAAGGCTCTTCTTTAGCATCTACCAACAATAATAGTGATAAAGTTACCAAATTTCGTGACGAGAATTGCTCGAACAATGTGTTGAAATTTAAAGGAGTAAAAGTTAGACATGAGATGGCAGAACATGTATTTCCTAAACTGGAATATATAGCTAGTCCATGTAATCCTTGCGACAAGGCATGTCCAGTGCGTATAAAATTAGATCACGAAGACAAAAAACTGTTCCCTTTTGTTTCTCGGGAAAAATAAATTCTAGATATACTATAACTTTGTCTATTAGTATGGTAAAATCTAAAAAATGGTGGGAGACTGCAAAAGCAAACTTTACAAAATTATTGGCCTATTTTCATGATCATATTACAACACTAAATAGCAGTAAAATGTTTGCTGGATTAATGGTAATCACCTTGAATATAGTTTCGAAATTTGTTCATATCAAATTAGGAAAAACATTAGAATCCTATTTGAAATTCTCATTTAGTCGTAATGTCCTAGTCTTTGCTATTGCCTGGATGGGAACGCGTGATGTGTATATAGCGCTCATTATTATGTTGTTCTTCATTTTATTTACGGAATATTTACTCCACGAAGACAGTGCTCTATTCATTCTGTCGGATGATTTCAAAGAGCATCATATGAAATTATTGGATGAAAAAGATACGGTTACTGATGAGGAGATTGTAAAAGCAAAATTGGTGTTAGAAAAGGCCGAAAAACAAAAAAATAAATGAAGAATAATAATTAGGTAATCTTCTTCTCCTTCTCTTCTTCTCTCTTTCTTCTCTCTTTCTTCTCTCTTTCTTCTCTCTTTCTTCTCTCTTTCTTCTCTCTTTCTTCTCTCTTTCTTCTCTCTTTCTTCTCTCTTTCTTCTCTTCGCTTTTGGCAATTCACTAACATTTTCTTTTTCGAGAACAAGTATAGTTTCAATGCTCTTTACTTGTTCGATCATCCTTACGCCATTAACGTTGCCATAATATTATATATCTAAATTATATATATATTATGCGTTTTCTCTTTCACTTTTTCGTAGCCATTCTTCCCGTGATCAAATGTTCCTTTGAGGATTGGACTCAGCAATTTAGAATTCAAGTTCGAGACGAGTTCCACCGTCGCGAATTGCTTGAGAAATGGAGAGACAATGATAAATTTATCGAAATGACGAATGCGCGAAATTTGACCTATCGTTTAGGACACAACCAATTTTCAGGAATGACAATAGAAGAATTCTCGGGGTCGGTAGGGAAAATATTAGATATATCTACAAGAATGACCAACTATGTTGAAGTAGAAGGAGTCCCTGACTCTGTAAACTGGGTCACTGCTGGAGCCGTAACACCAGTAAAAGACCAAGGGCAATGTGGTTCGTGCTGGAGTTTTTCGACTACGGGTGCGCTAGAGGGTGTATACTACAATAAAATGGGCACTCTAATATCCTTTTCAGAACAGCAACTCGTGGACTGCGATAGTTTGCGCAATGGAGGAAAAGACCATGGCTGCAAAGGTGGACTCATGGATAATGCTTTTGCTTGGATCGAGAACAATGGAGGTCTATGCAGTGAGTCAGCGTATCCCTACATCTCGGGTGTCACGATGAAGAACGGAGTATGTCAGACCCAATGTGTGACCGTAGCAAATAGTCAGATAAAGAGTTTTGTTGATGTATTACCCAGTTCAGATGCACATATGATGGCGGCTTTGGCAAAACAGCCGGTTGCTATTGCCATTGAAGCAGATCAACGGGAGTTTCAATTATATAAAACAGGTGTTTTTACTGGCAGTTGTGGGACCAATCTAGATCATGGTGTTCTCGCAGTAGGTTATGGATCTTTAGATGGGCAGGACTATTATTTGGTAAAGAATTCTTGGTCGACATCCTGGGGTGATGATGGATATATTATGTTGGGTCGCGGACCACAATATAATAATGGTGATGGCCAATGTGGTCTACTCCTTTCTGCGAGCTATCCGCAACTATGAAAAAATAGAATGTAAATATATGATATATGATATACTATTATACTGTGAATTTGGCAACGCCGTTTTCGAATTTGCCAATTTCATCACCAACGTCTTCATCTTCTAGCTTTTTGTAAATAACACCATTTTGTTCGTTTGTTGTATAATATTGCTTGCCCTTGATAGTCACTTCGAACACTTCCTCTTCTTCTTCTTCTTCTGCATCTTCGTCTTCCTCTTCCTCTTCCTCTTCCTCGGCTTCTGCAGAAGAAGTAACAACCTCCATTTTGTTTTCAACATCCTCCTCCTCTTCTACGTCTTCTTCTTCTTCGTCAGCTGCCTCTTCTTCTGCATCTTCCTCTTCTTCTGCTGCCGAAGTAACAACGTCCATTTTGTTTTCACTATCTTCTACGTCTTCTTCCTCCTCTTCTTCGTCTGCAGAAGAAGTAGCAACGTCCATTCCTAATGCGATTGCGGCTTCATCTTCCTCATCCTCCTCTTCTACGTCCTCATCCTCATCCTCCTCTACGTCCTCTTCATCATCTTCTACGTCAGCACCTTCACCCGCCACCTTTGTAACCGAAAATGTAGAAGGTGTTTCCATTTCTAAAACCTCATATACAATATTAGGTTTTACCTCGTCAAGATCCTGATGTCCTCTTTCTTTCTTAAGCGAAGACGTAGCTGCACTACCAACCCTAAACTCAGGCAAAAGTCGAATCAGCGTTTCCAAATCATGAACGCGCCGCTGAAGGACCGCATTCTCCTTCATAAGTGCCTTCACCATCGGCAACTTAAGAAGATGATCAAAATTCTGCTTGTAAATTCTAGATGAAGACATTTATCTAAGTGTTTTATCATTGTCTTTGATGGCAAACTAAATTTCAATTTTTTTCCAAGATGCCGGAAACAATGTGCTTACATTATGGTGAAGGGCAGGTCCAAACCATGTCGAAGGATAGCAGACCTGATGATCTGAATGCATATTGAAATAGGCAGACCACCAACTGAACGTGCTGTTCGCGATAATATTGCTATGACAACAGCTCATCAACAACATCTGTTCCCAATCTGATAACTTTGGCATAATCTTTTGGAAAAGAAGAGTTGGATACAGTTGGGCTAACTGGTCTATCATTTCTTCTACGACATCATTGTCTTCTTCTTCGCAACAGTAGAGAACCTTGACAACATTCGCCTCGTCTTTTTCTTTTTCCTTTGTATCTTGATGTAACCATTTTAATGCCTCTGCGTAATAGGTAACAGGCATTACTGGATGGCGATCTTGTATAGCTTTATAATCACCCAACCGAAAATGTATACTAACAATACGACCAGAACTTACAACATCAACTGCATATTCGGGATATTTTGACAGGATCTCACGCTGCATATCTCGCAAACGAATCATGCGAAAAATGACCTCTTTATAACTGTCGAAATAGAGGGGACTTTGGAAATACCCCACTAAACAAACGTTTTCATTAAGCAAAGGGCGAATAGGTCTATATGCAAAATCGGGTTCATTGTATTGAATATAGCTATCCACGTTTTCATTGGTAACGCCATGCTTCAAATTATTCGTAGTAAACGGCAAAAGAGTTTTTAAAAAAGTGGTCCAATAGGTGGGCCTATGCTTACCTACTTCGACCACTGTTGAATAAGGGAAAATGAATCGTTGACCCGTTTCAATTGCATAGGCCATCGTGGCAAACAGTTGAAAGAGTTGATTGCCTAGCCCACCCATAATCTTGCATGATACAGTAATCATATTAGAATAATAAACTTAGTTAGGACAATCAGTTTATATTAATTATCTACAAAACGATTTTTCTTTTCCTTTTTTAGTTACAGTTTTTCTTTTCGTTTTCTTTTTCATTTTGTTTACAGTGTCGCCTACTTCTTTTACAACATTTTGTGATGCTAATCTAGTTAGAGGAATTTCAGGGAGTATACCTTTTTTAGTAGCGGCGTTTTGATAACATTGTCTAATCAAAGTTTGAAAATCACTCCTCACAAAGCCCAACTGAAGCAACTCATTCAGCGTTACAGCAGTAGAAAGGCGGAAGAAATGAGACCCTTGTCATTCTTTTTCCTTTGTGTGAGGAAAAAGTGTGCTTGATAGCAGTGAAGCTCGTAGACAATTGGGTTAACTGAAAACGAAACGACAATTTTTATCATTCCTGAAACCGAGACATGGAGTTCTAGACCCGGGTAGAATAATGCAACAGGCACTTCTTATAATATTGAGGTTCTCAAAGTAGAAGATTATATTAAAATGGAAACAAAACTTGGATGAGGGAGAACAAAGAAAAAACGTCGTTCAGTCAACGCAAACAATAAAATATCTAATCATAGTATATAATGCCGCGATCTAAAATACCTAATTCTATTGTTCTTTTTTTAAATTGTCACGGTTCTGAAAGTGGCAATTTAGTAGGTCAAACAACTTCTACAGGTGCAGGGTTTTATGAAAATGAAAATCATTGTCTAAACGATTTACAGGAAAACGTAAAAATTACACTTAGTTCTGCAGCTTCTGTATCCGCTTACGGATCACAAGTTAGCAATCCTGTTGGAATAAAAAAAACGTTTGTTGAATATGCACAAGATATACAAGTAAACGATAATACGTCATTTAGGAAAATTATTACTGCACTTAAAGCGCAGACAAATCATGATTTTTATAAAGATGTTGTTAATAAAACAATTGGAGAAGAAGAAAAAATCTTTTTCATTATAGATTACAAAAAAGTGGATTCACAACATTTCATGACGTCTTTCGTTTTGTAATACATATAGATTTTAGAAATGAACAAGAAGCCAAATATAAAATCTCACAATTAAGTTTAACAGAGACGAAAACCGATGATGACATACAAAATTATTATAATTTTTTTTTATTTATACGAAAATGCATGAATGCAACCTTTATATATAATCCCGAACTTGATAAATATAACGGTGCCGAATTAATAGCTATTAATGAAGCAATTCAATTTTATTGTATTGATAATGCTAATCATAAAATAACAGATGCAATGTATTATCATTGTAAGTTGTTGATTAAAAATATTTTTGAAAAGTCTAAAGAAAAAACATATAATGAATCGTTTTTAAAAACAGTTTCTAAAGAACACAACAACGATTTAATCGTATGGGCTGATAAAAACAACGAAAGAATTATCGATGTTAAAATTGATGAACATAGTATGAACAGAACAGTGATTTTTAAAGATACATTTAATTCTCGAGCATTTGGTCCTTATATTATTAAAGCTTATTATGACGGCAAGACTTTTTGTGCTGGAATAAATGAATTTACATCCAAAGTCGAGGAAACCGAAGATAATAGTCAACATTTACTATCTTTTAATAATCCATTTATTCAAAACATTTTAACAAAAATACCGGAATACACGTTAACGTATATAAACTTTTTATTTTCTTTATTGGATATAGAAAAACATGGTAGTTATGATATAATCATTACTTTATGCAAAAAATTAGGATTTGAAAAAATATATATTACAGATACTTCATGTCGCCCAAACTATGACGAAGACAGTTTGAACATTGCTATGCGACCTAGTGATGCAAACTTGACTCAAACAAATGAATTTTATATTGATTTGGATGATCCAATGGTTGGAGATATGGTTAATTTTGTATTACCTGGACAATTTAATAAATATGGTAAAGAAAAATGGAGTCAGCAACCTGGTAAAATTGTTCGAGTTACTAGAAATAATGGTAAAAAAGAATATATTGTTTATACGTCAACTGATTATTCTGGTGTAAAGGTAATAAAACGATTAGAAAGCCCAACTGAAGACGAAACGACAATTTTATATCAATTTATCATTCCTGAAACCGAGACATGGAGTTCTAGACCGGGTAGAATAACGCGCGAATATAATAATGCAACGGGCAATTCCTATGATATTGAGGTTCCCGGTGAAACATTCGAGAACGTTCTCAAAGTAGAAGATTATATTAAAATGAGAACTTGGATCGGAGGAAAGAAAAAGAAAAAAAATGGGACCAGAAGAAAGTTCTCAACAAAGAAAAGAACTAAACGCATTATTCGGTAACTATGATTTGCAATCGTATTTTCCTCTCATCTTCAAACAAAAACAGTTTGAAAGGATAATATAATACTGTATGAACAGATATTTTTAGCTTCTCCAAGTAGACAATATCCCGTCAATTCGATCAAACAATACGCCATCGTGAAAGTGGTTTCCGACCGTTGTCAATAACGAATGAAATACGCATTTCTTTTTGTCCTCAACGACCTTTGGTCGTATCCTCTGTTTTACGAAAACAAGGTCTACTTTTTTTTCGTGTTCCTCCAACAAATTTTCCCTCTTCTTCAGGAAGAGAAGCAAGCGCAAGTTTTTTTCCCGATCTAGTAAGCACTCCTCTACTAGGAGCTGCAGCAGCAACAAGAAAAAGTTTTCTATAATCGGTTAATGCTTCTTCGGGTGAAGGCCGAACGTAACAATTTATATGTATCATATTTGATAAAAGCGTTTCTAAAGATTGCGAAAACGCTGCGTCGGCAATCAAATGTTTACTTTTGACATAAAACGCAAGTAGAGAAAACCCTAATAAATAAACACCTGTAGTATCTATTGATGTTAATAAAAATTCGCGATATTTTTTTAACAGAAGATCAGGTTCTATACATTCCATGACTCTACGTTTCCAGTCTGCGTCAGCGTCTTCTCTAAATAAAGCTAAACCATCCTCTATCTTTTTTACAAGTAGGGATTTTTCTTCGTTACAAAATGATTTCATTTCTTCAATTGCTCCCCAAACTGCATCTTCTAGTGATAACGACAAATAAAAAGCTCGAAGTGTAAGAATAATGGGTTTTATAAAATAATTTAATTCGTTTTCTATTTGGGTGAACCAAATAGATCCATCTTCCACATAAGTTTTATAATTAGAATAACAATAAAGAAACTTTTCGGGAACATACTTATACCTGGCGTTTGCCTCACTATTATTCTTCTTATTCGCATACTCTAAAGTTTCGTCATATGATTTTATATCTCCGGGCCGAAACAACACTTTCTCTGTGTCATATCCAATATTGTTTGCATTAAACCCTTCATATATGACTTCATTTCCTTTAGCCGCAACAAGTGCGTGAAACAACCCTTCTGCCTTTTCCCAGAAACTCATCACCTTTTGAGTATTTGCAGGAGTTTTCTTCCATTTTTCTGTTGAATTGCCAAACTCAGTAAGTGTTATAATACTCATTATAATACAATATTGTTATAAAATAATTATTTTTTATTTGTTTTATTACGGCAATATTTGCGTTTGGTTGTATGAACAGCACCTCCCACGTGATGAATTTTTGTTATGATTCTTCTATATTCATCCAGTGCTTCTTCTGGAGTAAATCGAACAAAAGGGTTTACATGTATCATTCTCTTACACAATGCGTCCAACTCATTAGACAGTTCTTGTTTTTCTGGTAATAATAAACGTTTTGTTTGATTATGAAAATATAACAATGTATATCCTAATCCATATATATCAAATGTATCAATCAATCGTTGTGCGAATGTTTCATATAATTTATTATAAATAGCTTTAGTTATCATGCTGTGTTTCCATTCACTATTATCTTCATCAATAAATAAACGACGCGATAGCTCTTCAACTTGTGACAGCTCTTCTCTACATTTCTCTCTTTCTATCCTACAAAATTCAAGGAATTGACCATATCTTTCTGATGCTTCTTGGATTGGATCGGTGACATTGTATAATCCAACAAAAGAAGTGGTTTTGTCTTGAACGACGTCTAATATTAGTTTTTGTTTTCCTGCATCGTCGCCAACCATTGTTTTATACTTATCAAGAGAACACATATTCACTTCTATCGGGTAATAATCCCATGGTTTTAATCCGTATTCTTTTGCGTCTTCTAGCATTGATTCGCGTGTTTCCGTTAATCCAAAATCAGTAAACAATGCGCGTCCTGTGTCTTCATTGTAAAGAATATTATCTGGTTTTAGATCGTGATGAACAACACCGCGTTTAAATTGAACAAGACCTTCAAATAGATTTATGACTGCTCTCCAGAATTTTAATATTTTATTTGTATTTTCGCGACTCTTACTTAATCTATACACAGTTTTGGTATATTTATTAATATCCATACCCCCGTCATTTAATTGAAACAATGATAATTCGTCAATGTTGTCAACATCTAATACATGTTTTGATTTACAATTTTGTATTGCTTTTAGTTGTCTTATATCAATGTCACAATTGATTGGAAATCCTGAATAATACCGTGCTTCTGGATCAATTTGTTGAATGATGGCATAACTATCTATTTCATCAGATGCCTCTGTTGTTTTCAATAACTTTGACACTTTACCATCATAGTTTACGGCTGCGCCAGCTTTGTCTTGATCATTTTTACATTGAAGAGGAGGTCTATATAAACACCCAAAGGTTCCCGATGCAACCGGATGTTGTCCAGGAGTTCCAGGATCTTCGTCTAATCGAGGTGTAGCCACAACTGGCGAACCTTCATTGGGCGAATCTAGTCGAGGAGTTGGAACTCGTCCTGGTTTTTTCATTATACTACATTAGTATAATAAAATTATTACAATGTATAAATGTTTCGAGCATGCCACAATATTTTGTTTTGGACATTAATTTTTTGTTCCGCTCTATATGAAACGTGTTTGTTGTGTAATTTGATAAATTGATAAATTCGCCGGTTGCATTTCTAAATACCAAGAACCGTTGCCGAGATTATTTTAGAACGAAAAAGAAATGATATTATTAGAGGAGGAACAAAAATATAAGAGTTTCTTTAGGAGATAACTAATATATTAAATTGAGCTATGGTTTCTAGTCTCGCACATTTTATTTATATATATTAACAGATATGAATCCTAATCCTTTAGGCCTATTAGACTTTGGTCAACAGGATTTGATTGTATTGCCATCTCTACCACCTACATTAGAGATTTTGATATGCTATGGTAATCGATTGACTACATTACCTGCTTTACCGCCTATGTTAGAGTATTTGGATTGCGGTAATAATCCATTGACCACATTGCCTGCTTTACCCCTTTTTTTAAATCGGTTACATTGCAGCAATAATCAATTGACTACATTGCCTGCTTTACCACCTACATTAGAGATTTTGTCTTGCGCTGATAATCAATTGACTACATTGCCTGCTTTACCGCCTACGTTAGAGTATTTGGATTGCGGTAATAATCCATTGATTATATTGCCAGCTTTATCGCCTACTATAGAGCATTTAGATTGTCAACATAATCAATTGACTGACTTGCCAGCTTTACCACCTACATTAGAGGTTTTGAAATGCAGCAACAATCAATTGACTGACTTGCA
>Ga0214919_10003825_pt1 | contig 22424 bp, 25 predicted proteins | sample LL1503_MetaG_FD_177994 | JGI IMG/M metagenome (GOLD analysis project Ga0214919, IMG submission 177994) | Freshwater microbial communities from Lake Lanier, Atlanta, Georgia, United States - LL-1503 | ecosystem: Environmental > Aquatic > Freshwater > Lake | place: USA: Georgia | collected... | reverse complement strand
TGAGGCCGTCTTGATAAAAATAGATAAAGAAAGAAAATGTGATATATTGGAACGAGAATATGATAAAGTAGAAATAGAACGTATAGAAAAAGAATTAGATGAAGGTGTGAAGCTTGAAAATGAAATGGAAAATAAAGTTGAAGAAAATTGTAGACAAAAATGTCGGACACAAAAATGTATAAATAAATGTTTGAATAAGTATTATAAAGAGGACCAATTTATCAAACTTGCAGAATCACAGGATGAGAAATGCCGGAAAGTTTTGGAGAATAAATGTTGGTGGTCTATAACTCCTAAAAGATGTAAAATTAGATGTGGGAAAAAAATAAAAATACAAAACCAAAGACAAAAACAACTTACATATAAAAATTTATTAAAACCAAATTTAAAATCATCTAACACAACATCGCAAAATTCTATAATTAATAGTATAAAATCGGGTGCAAAGTCGGTTGCGTCATTTTTTAAAAATGCATCAACCCGAAAAAGTCAAAATTAAGACGCATAAAAAAACGAAGAATTTCTTTTTCAAACCCATAAATGCTTGACCAATTTTTATTCACTATGTTACTCTCATTTGTTATATCTACAATGTATTTGTAATACTTTTCCAAATTCATTGCAAAATTATGTTTTACGTGCGCCAAATTCCAAACCGGAGAAACAAATGGAAACATTTTAGGACATGCCAATATTGCGTGTATTTCAATGTAATCGCCGCAATAAGAATTGATTAATTTATTTATTTCAAATGGTACATTAAAACAAGTTGGCTGAAATCGCGTATATCGTATAATTATATATAGTTCATTTTCCAATTTATTTACAACAAAAGATACATTTTTCATCCCATAATATTCGGCAAGCGGTATATTTACTATTTGTTCAAATCGGGCATATCGCCTCTCAAAAAATACCTTCATTTTCTTTATATTGACAAATTATTTTTATATAAAAGTCTTAGATATACAAAGTTTGATTTGTTGCTACGTATTTAAGCAAAACATTTGGAATGTTAGAGACCGCTTCCACTAATGGCAAATTCAGATAGATGGCGACTTTTTCTACTTCTCTTGCAATGTTCACGATTTTCAGCAAGGCTTTTACGAAATCTCCTAAAAATATACCAGTTGTTTGTAACAACCATTTGCATTCTTCCTCTGTCTCGCAATCACACCAAGCCATCACATGATTGAATAATTCATAGGATAACTCCTTGCAAGGGAACCCAGAATCAAAGTAAGACTCAATATCTTGGTTTATCTCTAAAATACACGGGGCCTCGGGCGGAACTTCGTCTTTCGTTTTCTCTGCAAAACAGCTGAATATACCAACCAATTGTTTTACAGATAACTCGTTTAATAACCCGCTCATGATTAATTTTGCCATAATTAAAGAATCCACTTCATTAATCTGCGACGCCACGATACCCATCTTTGTCAGTTGCGGAACATTCTCAGAATCTTCCACAAATCCGCGCTCTCGTAAAAGGTTCATTGCCCGAGCAATTGTGAGTTCTACGAATTTTTCGTGGACATGTAAATTTTCCTCATGTGTTTTTAATTGCGATTTCAATGAATAATATTCTCGGGTATTTTCATCAGGAGGTTCAATGAGCGCCAACTCTTTTTGAAAATTTTTTCGCTTTTTGTTTACCGATGTTTTGATGCTCTCGGTGAGTCTGTCGTAATCCTCTACTTCTTTTGCGGAACATTTTGGTTTTATCATGGACATTTTGCATTTTAAAATGGCAATTCTATCCGTTGTCCCACCCTTTTCCAAAATATTTTCGTGGGCAGACATTGATTTTTTGGCAAATTCTTCAATGTTTGATTTAGTTGATATCAGATTTAAGAGCAAACAAGGTGTAATGGAAAACTTGGAAGTTAAAGTGGCTGGTTGTCCGTGAAGCATTTCTCGATGTAATGATATATCCAATTTGGAAAAAAGATTGTACATCAAAATAACATTGCCCACTTTGTCAATCCCGCGACGTCCCGCACGCCCGGCCATTTGTGTATATTCGTGAGGATACAGTGTTCGCCTAGAATGTCCGTCGTGTTTTGTCACATCCGTAAAAAGAACTGTTTTGGTAGGCATATTTACACCCACGGCAAATGTTTCTGTAGCAAATAATAGCTTGACAAATCCTTTGGAGTACAATATTTCCACCATTTCGCGTAATACTGGCATGACACCGGCGTGATGAATGGCAATTCCCTTTTCAAGGAGTTTTACCATTTCGCAATATTCGGGTAAATTCAAATATTCCTTGTAGTTCGGAAGACGGCGAATAATACTTTCGCATTCGTGTGCCATAATGTCTGGAACTTTTGAATCATCTTCCAGTAAAACTGTTGTAATTCCTTTGGCGCATATTTCCAGTTGTTTTCGCGAAAGAACAAAACAAAGAGCGGGCAACATGTCTTTTTCGGCCATAAAAGAACATACCTCATTCATAGCATGGCGGGTGGTAATCCGAGTCTTTTTATGATAATCCACGAATTTAACAATCTCATAATAAGTCTTTTCTGAAAAAACGCCCTTGGGATCTTTCATAACATGCAAACGATTTGCAAATGACTTGATTTCTTTTTGTTTCTCTTTATCAAATGATTTCAGGCATTGGCTATTTGTCACCACAAAACCATAATGAGTCAGTGGAACAATGCGAGAATGAGTAGGAATCAACCACACTTCTTTTTCCGCGGTCTCGTGCCTTTTTTCACACCAAGTGGCGAATTTAGTCGGATTGTTAATGGTGGCTGACAGCATAACCATTTGAATATGAGATGGCAAGTTCATAATAGATTCTTCCCATACATGTCCGCGCTCCTCGTCGTTAATGTAATGCACTTCATCAAAAATAACACAGCCCAAAGCAGAAAAGTCCAGGTCAAAGTAGGAAAACGATTCGGCTCCAGACGATTTGTTGTAGAGATGATTTTTCAATATTTCTGTAGTCATAATGAGAACATCTGCGGCGGGATTCATTTTAATGTCGCCTGTCAATAACCCAATAGAAATATCAGGAAATTTTTGTGTGAATTCAAAAAATTTCTGATTGGACAAGGCTTTTATAGGAGAAGTATAAATCACCTTTTTTCCTTTACCGGTAAAAAAGGTGATTGCAAATTCCGCGGGCAGGGTTTTTCCAGAACCTGTGTGTGCTGTAATTAAAACATCATTGCCTGTAACAATTCCTTCAATTGCATATTTCTGAAAATGGCTCAACCCAAATGGAAAAGCCCCAAAATAATCAGGCATCTCTGCGGACGAGGCGTGTTCTCCTTCACAAATTCTCATTTTTGTTATTATGTCGTATTATTTTTAATATATATTCTTAATATAATGAAAACTAGATATAAAACAAGGCCTAGACGAAGAAAGACTAAAAGAAACAAAAGAGGTGGGGCAAAATGTGAAACAATCCAAAATACGAGTTTATTTGATACCGAAATTACCGGTAAAAAAAATAAAACATGGGAGTCAGCCATCACAGACGGGGCAACTGCTATTAAAGTAACTTTTTTAACAGCTATTAATCAATGGCAACGCGCTCTTGAAACTAGCAATAGCTTAGAGTTTATAGTAAAGTTGGTTAATGAAGAGCGAGTTCAAATTATGATTAAAAATAGGTATATTGCATGTTTTATAAATCTTTGTGGAGAATGGTATGCCATAATGCGTCTCTATGGAACAGTAGTTAGCCCAATTATGTTATCCGGTTTAAATACACCATCCGACACATTTTATAAATTAAAGGATGTCGCAGTAGATGATTCAAGTTTAATTACTATTAAAAATTATGTTGAAATGCCTACACCTTTTTCCATTTTTAGTACACCAACAAAAATTATTAAATTACTAGATTCTTCCGTAGAATCAGTTAGCAATGATGTATTGCCCAAACTAATTAATTTTAGAAATATACAAGTTGTAAAAAAACAAGCAAAACTTAATACTTGTCTTATTGGCGCGAATTTACTTGCACTTGCGTTATAGTTCATTTTCCAAATATGCATGCAATTGATGATATTTGTTTATCAAATCTTTTAAGTTAATTCCGGTTTCCACTTGTTTGTAAAATGACAAATGAGATACGTAAAAATCAGTATAAAGTACATTTTTAAACCCCCTTTTTTTAACGTATTCTATTGTCAATTTCTCTTCATCATCGTCGTAACAATCATTCAACTTGTGCCAATTTTTTCCTTTAAATCCAAAAAAATTTATACTTAGTCTCACATTTATTGGAATAACGCGACTCGTGGTGTGCTCAAGAAATGTTTTGTAATTATTTAAAAAATAATTGTGCAATTTCTCGGCGTATTTTCCACTTGCCCATAATCTTCCTCCGCATACATCTCTCGTTAAATCAATAACACTTCTAGGTATTAAATTATCTTGTTGTTGAATATATGCACAGACCCCGTTATTAATAGTGTTTGCAAACACTAAATCGTAATCATTATTTTTAACAAAATCTATAAAACTGGGTAATTTGTTTATATCAATGAAAACAATATCGTCGTCACATTTAATGACAATATCATTCTCAAACTGCTTGTCATTATAATGATTATAATAATTTTTCCAGCTTTTTTCACAAGTATCCATGAAAAAAAACCCACTGTTTTGGGTTTCTTTGTATCGCAACTCTCCGATTGAATTAAACCCGGTTTTAAAATATATGTCTGTAATTTCAAATGGTTCTATTTCACATGTTATTGTTGTATTTGTAAAAATATTTAATTTATCGTCTATAGAAATTGTAATATTTTCATACTCTATACTACCATCTAAGCAAAATATTTCCTTGTTATTTTTTCTCACAACAGATTTTGTGTTTGACCACCCACCCAAAACAATTTCATACTCATCTCTTCCTAGCAATTTAATATGAACATCACTTGATGCCTTTACATTTAATTCAAAACAATTGTTTTTAATTTCAGGGGTAATTTTTATGTAATTTCCACAACCAGAGGAGGATGTTCTTCTTAAATTAGTAATACTTTTCAAGTATTCTTCATCGGAAGAATTTCGCGTATTGTTCCAAAAATGAACTTCGTCAATTATTTTTAATTCCAATGCTTTTTGAAGGTATTTTGTTAGGATTTCAAGATTGGATTTTCTTCCAGAAAATACAGAAATAATATTCATACCTATATAAAATATAATTATTAAATATAAAGAACGTATGACAAGATTTCGCCCATTTAAAGTAGGAAATGATTTTCTGGCAGTTTTGCCAAACTGTAACGCTGTTCACCGATGTAATGTATGGAAGGGTCCGCTAGATAAAAATGCAATGGTTGGTTGCATGGTCAATATTTTACGTTTTATAGGAGAAATGGATGACGAAACTGCAAAATACGAATTTCAAAAAGCGGTCCACTTGCAAGAGACTCCGTTTGCTCGTGTTATAAATCATTTAAATAACTCAAAAAATACATTTAAAGAAAAAACAATTCCAATACACACCAAAGAATATCTTGCTTTATTTTTTGATACAATGGAAAATGTTCTTCCTTTAAATAGTTGTATTATTGTTCGTTTAAATCGCGATAAAAAGACATCTTATACACCATCCCATTCTATTTTACTAACCAAGGATAAAAAAGGCATTTTATGGACATATGAGCCATATGAATCCATGGATGGGAAATGTAGTAAACGCAGATACAAGGGGGTCAGTGATAATTTTTTCAATAGCTATCAAAAATATCATTATGTGAGTGCAAGTATACTGACAATAAAGCGCAGTTCTACAAAAAATAGTACAAAAAATATTTCAATATTGCACCGTTTTACAAAAGGAACAAGAAAAAATAAATAATTATTATATGAAATGCAAAAATTTCTGCAAGGACCGCGTTGCAAAGACATTAAAGAATAATAAAAGCGATAAAAAATTGGTATCCAAAAGTAAAATTAAGGAAATTTATAAAAAATCATTGAAAAAATGCAAGACGGAAGAAGAGAGACAAAAGGTAGAAGAAGAATATAAGAAAAAAATGGAGGGCATAGAAATAATGAATGAAATGTTTAAAAAATTAAATGATAAAAAATTAATGTTGGATACGTGTAATACGCAATATTGCAATGAAGGGTGTAAAGGAACTTTATATGAAGACGAACCAGGAACAGTACTTAAAGAAAAGAAAACCCCAAAAGATTATAATAGTTTATTGGGTACTCGTAAAAGGATGTTTAATGGAAAGAAAAGTATATTAGAAGATAATTTTTACGAAAAATTAAGTCCTTCTACAGTAAAAAAATTAAAAAAACAGGGAGCTATCTCGGGATGCACAAATGATTTAGGTGCCACGATACAATGCTGTGTTCAATGAGCATATAAATTTTGGTAATGGAAGAATTATTTTAAATATAACATGAGTTGGATTGTACCAGTATTACATCTCTCAAAGAATTAACGTAAAAAAAGAAAAACAATTAAAAACTTTCTTTTAAATAGGTAATGTTCAATTCCACGTATGATATTATAGAAGAAATAGGGAAAGGACAATTCGGAACTATTTATAAAGGGATTAATCGCAATACAAAGGAAGAAGTGGCTATAAAAATAGAAAAAAAAGACATTAAAATGTTAAAAAGAGAGTCCAATATTTATTTATTACTTTCAAAGGAAGAAGGATTTCCAAGAGTAAAATGGTATGGCGCAACAGAAACATTTTATTATATGGTGATGGATTTATTAGGGGTATCTTTAGCAGAATTGAAACATCGTAGCGACGAGATTCATCCAATTATAATAAAACGACTAGGTAAAAAAATGATAAGATTAGTAGAAAAAGTACACAAATATGATATGCTCCATAGAGACATAAAACCCGACAATTTTCTTTTTGACAGTATTGATTTTGACAAACTTTTTTTAATTGATTTTGGTTTATCAAAAACTTATAAAACAGAAAAGCATATACCTGAAAAAGAGATTAGTGATATTATTGGTACACCGGGTTTTGTGAGTTTAAATGTTCATGCAAAAAGATTGCCTAGTCGCAGAGATGACCTGGAAAGTGTTGTCTATATTTTATGTTATTTGTTTCTTCCTTTTGAGAAATGGAAGGAGGATTTAGAATTTAAGAAATCGTTAGATATAATAGTAAGCGAACCATTACAAAAATTATTAAAATATACAAGAGGGTTAAAGTATGAAGAGCCCCCTTTATATGACTATATGATTGAAATTATTGAAACAATATAGAGAGTATATACTTTTATACTATAAGAATGGCGGTAAGAAGAACAACCACGTGTCAAGCTAGTCTCACCGAAAATGTATTACCTGGAACTGTGACTCCAGAAAGATATACTGGGAGGGTAAAATGGTTCAACGTAAAACATGGATATGGGTTCATTACCCCTTTAAAGAGCTATGAATTAAAGGATGATATTTTTGTTCATCATTCGTCAATTAATGTTGGCGTTGACCAATATAAGTATCTTACAGAAGGCGAATATGTTGACTTCAATTTAGGTAGCCCGGGCTCAACGGATTTTAAATACCATGCAGTGGATGTTACAGGAATATCTAGGGAATTTTTGCTTTGCGAAACAAAATTTGCAGCAAATGAATTGAGCAAGAAACGCTCAGATGATAGACGCCAAGAACGTTCAAGGTCATTGTCTCCAACAACACCACGAGCATCACGCGACGAGGAGTTTAAATATCCGAGCCAGAAGAGGACAGTATCTAAAGGAGCATTAAAACGAAGAAGTTAAGTGAACGCAAAACTTTCGTTTATGCATTTTAAACACTTGTTGAATATATCAAATAACTCGTTTTTATCTTCATGAGATAATTTTTTGATATATTCTATTTGCAAATCGCTTAGTTCTCTCATATTACGAATATCATCTTTTATTATTTCGTAGTAATCTAATGTAAACATTTTTTGAGGATTTGAGTGAAGTTTGTAGTAAGATGGGATGATGACTCTGCTATTTTGCAATCCGTGTTTTTCTGGGGGAGTGTAGGGAGTTTCTTCTACCTCTGGTTCAGGTAACCCAAATGTTTTTGACAATTGTTTACATACAACGGCCTTAATATCCATTTTATTTTCATAAATAAAATTTTTAAATATATTTATAATATAATATGGCCGCTGCACATGCAAGATTTATGGCTGATAGCAGATATGAATATTCAAATACATGTTGTCGTTATGAAAAAGCCGGGCTTCATTGCTTACGAACTGGCACTGATTTTGCCAGGAAGGCCGTCAATAATATGTTGTTTAATGAAGACCAGTTTAACGCGCTTCTTCACGGGAAATTGCCCGCAGGCGGACCAATGCCCGCACGCGTCCCAATAACTGTATTTTTTCAAAACCATGCATTTAAACATTTTCCAACTTTAGGATTAACGTGTTATGACTTAGACGGATTTAGGAGGCTATTTTATAATGAATATGAAAAATTCGTAACTAATTATGGAGGTCTTAAACTACACGAATACGTTCTCGCTCATGGGAGTGTGAATAGTGTAACCTTTACAACGAATGTACCTATAGATATAAATGTTAAAGTATTAGCTGGCTTTATACCCCAATCCGTATTTATCACTTTTCTATGTAATATTACACATGATGCGGGACGATTTTATGTCGTAATATTTACTGTTTATAGGTCGCAAGCTAACGGAACACAGTTATACAATCAGATTTTAATAGAACCATTTATTGCAAGACTAACAGAGAGGTTAGGAAGAAATGATGCGGGTAATCAAATTAGCCAATTAAGACGCACCATGTATTCAAATACGATTTACCGAAATAACTATAATGATTTAATTGGAAATTTTTCTAGAGATAATTATGGAGATATGCCAATTTTATCACTGCGAGATAAAAACGTAGTTGAAATAAAAATAATTAATTTAAGAGAAACAGAGGTAAATATTCCAAATATATTACAAGGACCTTTGATATATGTCTGCACATCTATTCAGGGGGAAGAATTGTTGAGCTATCCAATTTTATGTACAAATATGGTTGAATTTGTTTCTGATAGGCAACTTGTCGTTGGTACTACACCACCTGAATATACACCAAAGTTTTATCTTTACACAAATAGTGTTAAACTGGATAATGAACAAGGTACGGATTTTTTAATGTCATTAAAAGATTATATTCAATTGGGGAATGTTCCCGGAAAAAAAGCACTTATACAAAATTTTTTACATGACGCGGACGCGAGAGACAAATTTATAGCATATATAGATACTATCTCGCTTACTGTGCCATATAGTGCAACCCCGCCAATATTAATAGAAAATATAGAGACGGTAATAACATCTTCAGACGAATATACAGGAGCGAAATCACCGCGCAGCTCTCCGAGACCTTCTCGTAGTGCTGTCAACAAAACAGCATTTGGCGTAATATCGCTTACGCAAAAGAGAAGAAGGTCATCAAGACTTATTCAGCAAAAACGGGCTGAAGAAATAGAAAAACTAAATGCACTTATAGAAAAAGCAAATACAGAAATGGCACAACGACATGCAGCACAAACGGTAGTAACAAGAAAAAGGGAAAATGAACATGGTAATTTCCCTTTACTAAGGGAAATGGCTGAGAAAGATTACGAAGATGAGATTGTCAACTCAGGACTTGAAGGTATGGTCAAAGAAGGAGACGTTGGAAACAATTCAGGAGCGATTCTTGATATGGATGAAATGTATGGTATAGCTGGCGCTGACCCTTACATCCCCTACCCTCTTCATACTCAGGAACCTCCTTTGTTAAATAGACGTTTGTCCAAGATACGAAGAATTGGTTCAGGTGATTCAACGGGGAGTCGGTCACTTGGAGGTAAAATAACAAAAAGGAGAAGTAAACCTAAAAATCGCCGAAAATCACGAAAACGTGCTAGGTTTTTCTAGGTCTTCCTCTCTTTTTGGGGACAACTTTTTCTTCAACTTCTACAACTTCATTTTTCCCAAGTTCTACTTTTTCTTCAACTTCTACTTTTTCTTCAAGTTCTACAACTTCATTTTCTACAACTTCATTTTCAAGTTCAGATTCTTCAACATTGAAATTTTCAATTACCACATTTTCATAAATGGGGAAAAAATCTTTTGAATCTCTTGAATCAACTGATTCTGTATCCACCATTGATAGAAGAACATCTGTTTCATAATCTTCGTAAATCATTGATTTCACACTTTCAATAGTTTGTTTATCGCATTTATATGAACAGTCATCATTGTCAAATTTAATATCATTATTGATTTGGTCAGAAAAAGACCGCAATTTGTTATGTATTCTTTTCAAATACTTTAAATGTGTTTTATGAAAAAACGCGACATAATCACAATATAATTTAATGTGTTGTAAAATAGTATCAATGGTGTATTGAAAAGAATTGATATAATTATCAATACTAAATCCAAAATCCTTTTTGTTTTGTAGCAAGCGGATTTCTTCCTTGTCGTTTAATACCATGTCAAAAATTCCGAGTAAAATAGTAAGAATTGTTTCGTGAATATTTTGTATGATTGTAAAATCATATTCTTTATATGGCTCTAAATCCTTGTATATAGGAAAATCATTGCTCTTAATCAAATATAAGAGTTTTGTGTCCTTGCTTTTTTCCACATATTGCACAATCAGTTTGTATAATTTATAATATTCGCAGTACATTTTATTAGTTACCATTTTATACATTCTTCCCAAATCTTCATATTCCACGTCCATTATTTTGCTCTGAAATTTAAATGAATCTAATCCAAAGTTATTGGACATGTTCTTTTTCATGATTTCGTCGTAAATATCCTTTAGTTTTTTAATATGTATTGACAAAGTATTAAATAATTCATCAATATCCGTTTTGATAATGTTTATTACGGTAAATTCTTTTTTCAGTTCGTTTATTTTATTTTGAGACATAATTTAATAAAATATTATAATATATGAAAACAGATTCAGATGATTCTTCCATAGATATCAATTCATTGGAATATAAATTATTTGAAGATGCAAACGATTGGACGGAAGAACATGAACATATTTTTATTGAATGGTCCGATAAATCTATGATATATAGATGGCTGCATTCGCGTGCCAATGTCATGTATTCCAATTTAAATGCGTGGTATACCATCCCGGTAATTATTATTTCAACCCTTACCGGAACAGCCAATTTTGCTCAAGAAAAAGTTCCTTATGAATATCAGAGTTATTTTGGAATGATTATAGGAACATTCAATATTGTCGCGGGAATTGTGACAACTATTCAACAGTTTTTAAAAATAACACAATTGAATGAAGCACATCGTGTCAGTAGTATTGCCTGGGATAAATTCTATCGTAACATAAAAATAGAATTATCTAAACATCCTTCGGAACGAATGCAAGTTTTACAGTTGCTAAAGTTGTGCAAGGAAGAATTTGATAGATTGATGGAGACAAGTCCCGTAATTCCCGATAAAATTATTGCTCAATTTAAGGAATCCTTTGAAGAAACTGAGACTTATCAGAATATTTCTAAACCAGAAATATGTGATGTCCTTATATCCACCAACGAAACGCGTAATTCTTGGTTTAGTGATGAATATAAAGAAAGAAAATTGCAAGATTTAATGAAACTTCGTAAAATCAAACATAATCGCGAGAAAAAAAATAACAAGGACAATGAAAAAATAATAGAGGAATTTAAGACAACCTTTTACAACTTGCACAATAGGTCACCAACTCATAACGAAATTATTGATAACCTTTCAACACAAATTGAATTAACAATATTAACAACAATTTTAGAAAAGGATGTCATTCTTTAAGCTGTTTTTTTAATTAATTAAAAATTGATTTAATTATAATTAACGATAATATATTTAAAGAATGGAGAAGAGAATCACGCAAAAAGTGGAAGAATATAGTTCGGCGTTTATTGAGGGGTTGCAGAATAAAGTATTGGAAGCGGCGATATCAGAAGAGACAAAAAAGGAATTATGTGACTACATTTCGTCATATGACAAGTTGAATATAGAGAAGACCGACTTTTTGAAAAGGAAACGGAGTCAAGTAGTTGTCCCATCAACATTGAGATGCACATCTAAACGCAGTGATGGCGAACAATGTTCAAGAAAAAGGAAGGACGGGTGCGAATTTTGTGGGACCCATTCAAAAGGTTCGCCTTATGGGACTTTTACAGCCGATAATGCAGTAAAAATGACAAAAATTGAAGTATGGGCTCAAGACATTAGCGGCATCTTATATTACGTGGACAATAAAATGAATGTATACAATACCGAAGATATAATCAATAACAAACCAAACCCTAGAATCATTGCTGTTTACGAAAAGCGCGGGGAAAAGTACTCTATCCCGGCATTTAATATTTAATAATAATATAAACACAAACCAACAGTATTATTAAATATGTGGAGAATTTTACGCGTAACCTTATTTTGTCAAGTTGCTTTATCTAAAAATATGTTGCATACATCAAAGTTGTTGACTCTGAAACCCAGTACACAAAATCAAGTGGCTTATGTCAATGCTCTTACAAATAGCACTCTTGTTTTTTGTTTGGGTCCGGCAGGGACAGGGAAAACGCTTTTTGCATGCAATGAAGCGATGAAGCAATTGCAAAAAAGGGAGATTGAAAAGATTGTCATTACGCGTCCGATTGTTGCAGTGGAGGATGAGCAACTGGGGTTTCTTCCAGGAAATATAAATAAAAAAATGGACCCTTGGACGCGGCCCATTTTTGATATTTTTTCTGAATATTGCAGCATGAGTGAAATTTCCAAGATGATGAAAGACGGAATTATTGAGATATCGCCATTGGCGTATATGAGAGGAAGAACATTTAAGAATTCTTTTATTATAGCAGATGAAATGCAAAACAGTTCCCCGAATCAAATGTTTATGCTTACAACAAGAATGGGCGAAAAGACAAAGATGGTTATTACAGGCGATTTAAAACAAAGCGACAAAGGGGGCGAAAATGGTTTAATTGATTTCATGAATAAATATGCAACCTATCCAGAGAAAGATTCATCTGGTATAAAGGTCATTAAAATGACAAACGATGATGTGGAAAGAAGCGAAATCGTTAAAACAATACTAGATATATATAATAAAGAAGAACGATATTATGAAAAAGTTGCACGAACAATTGAAGCGCCAAAAACAATTAGAGGAGTTGCCGAATTATCAGACGCGGCATTAATACCTCTTTCAGAAATTAGGAGAATTTCAAAGTAAAATGGTTGATATCTTGAAGTCAAGCGCTCGCAAGCTGTCCGTGATTTCGGTTGCTGTCGTCCTTAAAATCACCAAGCTTTCTTCTTCCGATTGCCTTTGTTCAATGTCTATTTCTGCTTGTCTTTCTGCTTGTCTTTCTGCATGTGTTTTTGCTATCCGTGTTTCCACCTCGTCTATTCCTCTCTGCAAATGGGGCCAATTTTTTAAATTTGTTCTATATGTTTTTCTATTGCATTGTGGCCCAGTTGAATTACACCAATTATCCCAATCATATTGAAATAACGGACAAGAAAGTGCCAGAAAATTCCTGTTTTCATTTGACCAGCTCGGAAGTCTATGTTCAGGTGATTTGATAGATAATATTTTATGAAATACCACCTTTTTTCCATGAAAGTAGAATGCGAAAAGGTCTCCTACTCTTGCGGAATTGTTCGTGCTATCGTTCCAGCACCACCCTAGGCCTCGCTTAGCTCTTTCCTGCTGTTCTCTGTAAAAAATGTGTCCGGGTTTTCTGGGATTTTTGGAAATTGGGGCAATCACTGCATACCTGGCAACTGGCTTAGCTGTTCTTGTTCTTGACGTTCTTGACATGGTGTTCAATTGTGTTTATATTTTGAATCATTTTGAGATTTCAATTTTTTTAATCAAAGTTAATTTGTAAAATACTTAAAAAAATAAAATAATTAACAATAATGAGTAAACAAATTATTTCTAGTTTTGCAAGTCGCCAAGATTTTTTAAACTTGTTAAAAAAAAACCCCGGTCTCATTATTCTCAAATTTGGAGCTACTTGGTGCGGGCCATGCAAGGCTATTACCCCCGTACTAGAAGGGTTTTTTGCGACGTCGCCTCCGAACGTGATATGTGCTGATATAGATGTAGACGAAAGTTTTGACTTGTATGCTTTTATGAAATCACAAAAGAGAGTCAATGGAATTCCTGTTATTTTAATGTACAAGAGAGGAAACACAACGATTATACCAGATGATTCCGTGACAGGAAGTGACCCGACACAGTTGCACAATTTTTTTAGACGTTGTGGAAATCATTTAGTGGAGGTTGAAAAGAAATATGCTATTCAAGAGGCGAAAGACCCGATAAAGGAAGATTAAATATTAAAGAATTTCCAATTATTACATTATGAGATGTTAAAGAGAGCTCCCAAAATATGTAATAATTGTATTCATTACATAAAATATACAGAAGGATGTGGGAAATTCCCAAAAATAGATGTAATCACGGGAAATAAAAGCATTCCTTATGCAAGAAATATGCGAAATGATGAAAAAAAATGCGGCGAGGAAGCTATTCATTATAAAAAGAATCAGTTTAAGGTAATTACCGTGCCGTATTATTTCATCAAATATAATTTTATACTTCTATTACCAATATCAGTTGTGGCATTTTATGGAAGTATTTTATTATTAGTTGAAAATCAAACAAATGTAAGAAAAATCGCATATAAAAAAATATTTAAAGACGATTTTGAAATACTTTCAAATGGTGCCTCAAAATGTTATTGTTGACCCAAATTTAAATACTTATGAAGAGTTGGAAAAAAAGTTTCTGCGTGCATTTAACGAAAGAAATTTTTTATTTGAAATATCCAAATGTTGTGGTTATTCAGAATTAGTTAATTGTACAAAAGGAGATACATTAAAGAAATTGTATGAGAATGTATCTGCTGTTTTTGAAATAAAAAATATTAATTTATATGTGTTAGTAGAGGGAAGACGTTTGTGGATTCCAAATACAGATATTGAAGTAAATAAATATATTAAGGAATTAGGCCCCTTTTTAAAACCAGAATACCCTCTCCCAGCTAAAATAGTTTATAAAATATATATGGATGATGGAAGTTGTCATATCGGACAACATCAAACGCCTACTCTACCTTATGCAAATGTTTGCGTTTCATGTCGTATTCATAATTAGTTAAATAAACGAATAAATTTATACATCTTTAAAGTATGGAAGATTTAAATATTGACAATTATTCCTTGGAAGATATCCTAAACATTTTTAAGATACCTATGGACTTTGACGAGAATGATTTGAAACATGCTAAAAAACTTGTCTTGAAAAGTCACCCGGATAAATCAAAATTGGATTCCAAATATTTTCTTTTTTATTCCAAAGCTTACAAGGTATTGTATTCCATATACGAGTTTAAGAACAAAACAAAAAGAGACCAAAACACTGAATATACTCCCATCCAAGATTCTTCGGAACAAAAATTTTTAAAAAAATATTTGAAACAAAATAATTTACAAAATGAAAAATTTTACAAATGGTTTAATGAGGAATTTGAAAAAAGAAAGGAAGAAGACCATGGATATGAACAATGGCTTAAATCTAACGAGGACGTGGAAACACAAACCATTACATTAAATGAAATGAATTCTTTTTTTGATTCCAAAAGAATAGTCATTCATAAAGATATTAAAGAATATGAAACTGGAAATTATACAAGTTTAGAGAATGCAAAAGAATACAACTCTGATATGTTTGGCTCTTTGCATTATTCAGATTTAAAACAGGCTCATCAAAATTCAGTTATCCCTATATCTATGGAAGAATATCAGAAAAAGCCTAAATTTAGTGTAGAGCAATATAAAAGACACCGGCAAATGGAGGATATTAAAAATACGCCGTTGAGCGAAAAAGAAGCCCAACGATTATTAGATTTTAAAAATAAAAAAGATGACGAAGAATCTGTAAGTAGAGCTTATTATTATTCAAAAAAGACAATGGAATCAGAAAAAGCAAACAGGGAATTTTTAGCAAAAATGAAATTTATACAAACATAAAAACCTAAACTAATATTATGAATTCGGTTGTTATAATATTACTTATTATACTTTGCTTAATATTGTATAAAAACTACGAAAAGAAAACATATAGTGACAATTATTCAATGATTAAAAGGTATTTAGTAAATGATTCAAATTTAGCAAAAACATCCAAACCTATTATGTGGATATATATACCATCGGCGCCAAATGGAAGGAATATAAAACTATTTGGTGATGGTCATTCTACAAATTTGAATCAGGAATATCTTTATTTGACGATGAAGAGTATTATTAAGAATAATGACAAGGATTTTACCATTTGTATTGTAGATAATTATTCTTTTAACAAAATTCTTCCTGGATGGGAATACAACTTGAATGATATGGCGCCACCTATTTCTTGCAATCTTTTGAATTTGGCAATGGCAAAGCTACTTTATTATTATGGTGGAATCATCGTACCTATTTCCTTTTTATGTTTCAAGAGTTTGTCGGGAATGTATGAATATGGTACAAAGGATGATAAAGTGTTTATATGTGAAAATATAAATAAAAGTATTACATCTCACGAATTCACAACAGATACAACTTTCATGGGTTGTAGAAAAAATAATCAAAAAATGTTTGAATATATTCAATTTTCAGAGACCATAATTTCTACTGATTATACAGCCAATTCAAAGTTCTCGGGAGTTTATAATGAATGGTTTTATGAGAAAAAGGTTTCTATTACAGTTATTAATGGTAAAAGAATTGGAACAAAAACAAAACATTATAAAAAAATAACAATTGAGGATTTATTTAGTGAAACATATATACCTTTGAGCAAAGAGACATATGGTGTGTATATTCCATCAACTGAAATTATAGAACGTTCTAATTACGAATGGTTTTCAAGGTTGTCTAAATCCGAAGTTCTTTCAGGAAATACAAATATTCAAAAATATATTTTATTAACATCCGCGGATGACCCACCTATACGTAAAGAAAATAACTGGGTATCTTTTTGGAAAGTTCCTTCCGGATTTGGGCTTTATGGATTCAAACCTCTTGGGGTTGGGAACCCTCCAAATTTTCAGTTTGATTAATGTAGTATACAATTTCGTATTCAGAATGAAAATAAACAAGTTTATAGTAAAAAGGTATATTATTTAACCTACAAATCTGTCTTACAATTGTTAAAAAAGATTTATAGTTGAAAGGCGATTTTGTTAAATACTTTTTGCTTGATTCCATGTAGTATTTAGAACATTCATCCAAAAAAGGTTGCAGTAGATTATTCATTTGAATTTTTTTGAACAAAGATTTTGTCAAAATATATTTGTTCGTCACTTTATCAAAAAGGGTAAAAAGTATTTCAATGGGAAGAAATACCTTGAATATTTTCATTATTATAATTTTAGAATATTATTTGTAAATAATGCTAATTCTATTATATCTTCATGAATGTTGTGAAAATTATTTATATATTTTGATATATAAGGAATTAAATTGTATTTAAAGGTGTCCGGTAAATTTTCATTTTTAATAAAATTATAAAAATTATACAAAATATCTATCACAGAATAACCGTCTCCATGTAAATTATAAAAAATTTCAATGCATGCATTTAAATTTTTATTTTCAAGTTCATGTAAATAATTTTCAAATATAGAAGCTTTTATATCCGAAGAAGACTGTTTTGCAATTTCCAATGTTATTTTTGTATCCATTAATATATATTTTTCCATATTATTAATCATTTGGTTGACGTTTGTATCAATTATATAATTTTCTACTTCTTCGCAGATGTCTAAATCTTCCTCCATTTTAATCCTATTGTAAATATTTAACATGTTTTTGCGTGGCATTTTTTTTATTTCTATAATATTCATAAGCGATTGAATGTTTAGCAATACTTTTTGAGGATTGGAACAAGATATGATATAGTGCAAATTAAATTTTTCAATAATATTTTTAAAAATTTGTTGGTTTTGTTCATTCATATAATCAAAATCATCTAAAACAATCATCTTTTTTCTAGTTGATGGTGTCTTGCAAAAATGTTTTACTTCATTTTTATAATAAGAGACTCCGTATTCCTTGACATTATTTATAAATAAAACATGTTCGGTTTCTCCCTTATAATATTCATTGATGATTGCTTTAATAAAGGTAGTCTTCCCATTACTCTGCTTGCTTACAAAAAGTATCTTTATAATATCTATTTCAATGAATTTTTTCAATAATGTCACAATATATTTTTGTTCAAAATCATCAAGACATTTAGGTTCATATTTATGAAGTAAAAGCCTTTGTGTTTCCATGTTTGTATTCGTAAATATTTATTTAAGTTTATCTTTGTTAATTATTATGGATAATTTTTATACTATTTTGGAAATTAACGAAAATGCTACACAAGATGAGATAAAAAAGTCGTATCGTAAATTGTCATTAAAGCATCATCCGGATAGAAATGGAAATAGTTCAGAATGTGTGGAAAAAATACAAAAAATAAACGAAGCATATGAAACATTGGGAGATGAAAAAAAAAGAAGGTCGTACGATTACGACTTGAAGCATCCGGGTATGCAGGGATTACAAGGAATGCACGGGATGCACGGGATGCCAGGAATGCACGGCATGAGTTTTGGAATGGACAATATTTTTGAACATCTTTTTTTTGGAATGGAAGAATCTCCCAATATTCGCATTTTTCATAATGGTATGCGAATAGATAAACCAACGCCTATTATTAAGACTATAGAAATAGAAATAGAGCAAGTATTAACCGGTGGTAATATTCCGATAGAAATTGAAAGATGGTTTGTAGATAATGGTTTAAAAATATTTGAAACCGAAACTATTTACGTAGATATTCCGAAAGGCGTAGATGACAATGAAATTATTATTTTACGAGAAAGAGGGAACGTTTCCAGAGAAAAAATATCAGGAGATATTAAAATTTTTATTAAAATTATCAATAAAACACAATTTCAAAGGAATGGCTTGGACCTTATATACGATAAAACAATCTCTCTAAAGGATTCGTTATGTGGGTTTTCGTTTGATTTAAAATATATTAATGGTAAAAAATATACCATTAATAATCAAATAGGAAATATTATATCGCCTGGATATAAAAAAGTAATTCAGAAGATGGGTTTAGAACGCGAAGGTCACCATGGAAATTTGATTATTGTTTTCCGAATTCAATTCCCTGAATCATTGCCAATGGACAAAATTTTACAAATTAAAGAATGTCTTTAAATTCGCGGACCAATATTATATTTATTCATAAATTGTTGGTTGTGTATGTAGGCGGGTTGTGCTTCATTTAAGTTAAATGTTCGTATTCTTTTTGACCCACCTATACTTTGCGCATTCCCTACATATACTGCAGCAGCACTTATCGTTCCAGAAAGTGTTAAAGGAGTTCCTGTAAGGACAGTTTTATTATAACTAGAACTGTTAAAAACGCTCGGCATATATAATAGAAAAATATTTTATTTTTCAATGACAATATTAAATTGACCGGAATAATAACCTGTAACTGGAGATCCGTCTGTTATAAAAGTTATCACAGTACCAGTTTCTCTTGATGGAGAAATGCGAATCGTTAATGGTATTAAAAAATCTGATGAAATAAAACCGCTACCAGAAAGTTTCATTGTTTCTGAATATGTTAAATTTGGAAATTGCAAATTAAATGACATCATATATGTTGTAACAATTATACCATCGCTAACTGGGCCAGGTGGTGGAAGTACATGTAAATTAAAATTTGTGGAAATTATACTTATTATATTTGTTTGGGTTAATGTTAACTCCACATTAAATGGGTCTGCCAATGAAATGTCTGATGCAGCTATAGTAAGAAACTCGGAATTTGGATTTCCGATTGAATTTCCGATTGGATTTCCAGAAAGATTTCCAGAATCGGAAGAATTAGAATTGGAAGAATTGGCAGGCACATATGGTTTTAACCCAGTGTATCTACCATTTACATTTGCGTTTGGTTGGTCAATTGGGTAAATAAAATTACCACAACCTGATTTGCAGACAATGGCTCGTCTTAATTTAGCTCTTCTAGCAAAAGTGGAGGTTGACCCAACACCCGAACCCGACACGTATTTTGTAAAAACATCTGCCGGAATCCCGGTGATAAGCCCCAAAGGTTTATTTGCGCGAACGCCACCCGAGTGAACTGTCTGGTATCTTAATCTTGAATTTTGATAATTTAACATCTATATATCAACAAAATATAAAAATGGCGACATGAAGTTAATTTACAAGTTTTATTTTCTTCTTATCCTTTTTTACTTCTGGTTCCTTTAAAACTTTTGGAATTTCTAATTTTTCAAGCTCTCTTAACCACATGGTTTCTATACTTGTTGCAATAATGGTTGCAAGTTCTTCCTTCTTTTGAAACAATTCATTCCGTCTTTTTTCCAAATTTTCTTCCGTCACACTGTCCATAAACATTCGCGTCAAATACTTGTAGTCGTTTGACTCGCCTAATTTTGCATACCCCTTTTCTTCCAATATTTTCTCTATTTCATCCGATTTCTTTTTCATCAAGACAATAGTTCCCTCTAATATTTCATTCAAAAAGCCGACCCGATTTTCCATGAATAATATTTGAGCTGTCAAACTTTTTACAATATAATCCTTTCTTTTCTGGTATGTGGTGCGCCTTGTCTTCATGAAATCTTCAATAATATCATTCACTCTTGAATACTTTACCAGTTTGTCTTCTTCGTTAAACAAGTGCATGTTGTTTGTTGACATTGTGGTAGACAGCTTGAACACTTTTTCAAGCGACCCGTCTGCAACAAGTTCATCCAACTTTCCTTTATGGAGAGTGACTACAAAATGTACTGTAATATCTTTGCACAAATCATCGTAATCTTTAATGATTGGGCTGATTTTATTTCCGTTTTTGTCGGTAGTATCCGCGAGTGTTTCCAGAAATTCTTTGTAGTCGTCTGTCCATGTTCCAACGGGAAGTTCTGTGATTTCAATCTTGTCTTTTCCTAAAACCTTGTACACTCCTTTTATCAAAAAGCGAGTTTCCCCTAATTTCTCAATACTTCCCGTAAATCCTTCGTAGTAAGGAACAAATTCCTTCTCTGGCACTCCGGTGGTAAGACACTCTTTAATATACCCGATAATTTCTTTTGGGTTATAACATAATATTTCTGTGCTATAACCGGTACCTATTCCTTTTGCCCCATTCACCAATACCATAGGGATAATAGGGACGTAAAAGGATGGCTCAATTGGAGTTCCATCGTCTTCCAAATAGTGAAGGACATTATCGTCTTCCACGGGGAAAAGTAAGCGAGTTATTTTATTGAGTGATGTGAAAATATATCTTACAGATGCCGCGTCTTTTCCACCTCGTAATCTTGTTCCAAATTGTCCATTTGGCATGAGAAGATTGATATTGTTTGAACCCACAAAATTTTGAGCCATACCAACAATTGTTTGATTCAAACTCATTTCGCCGTGATGATAACAGGATTGTTCAGAAATATATCCGGAAATCTGCGAAACTTTGCATTCATTCACGAGATTTCGTTTGAATGCTCCGAAAATTACTTTGCGCTGACTTTCTTTAAGACCATCTACCATACTTGGAATACTTCTATCATTGTCTGCGTTAGAGAAATGCTTAAATTCCTTGTGAATAAAATCTGTATAAGTGACATGTGTTTCGTTTGTGTCCAAACAGCTCGTCCTGTCATAATCAGCAAGCCACACTTTTCTGTCCTCCGCTCGCTTTTTGTTAAAAATCATATCAATTGTTTCATCGCAATTTTCTGAATGCTCAAATCCAACCAATTTTCGCATTTTCAAATACTCTTGGAATTCTTCGCGAGTACTTGTTCCCAGCCCCTTGTAATATTTGATTTTCCATCCCGATGCATCCGTCGCGTCTTTCCATTCGCGAAATTCGTTTTCATTGTAAAACGACAACTTGTTTGACCCTTTGCTGGACTTAATAATAGGCGTATTCATGAAATTAATGAAGTGTGGGATACGAACCAACGAAGGCCATAATGTATGGAACATGTTGATGCAAAGTCCTTTGATATGGGAACCATCGTTATCTTGGTCACACAATATCCATACCTTACTATATCTCAATTTTGAAATGTCTTCAGGCAGATATGTTTTACCAGTCTCCAGGCCTAGAATCTTCTTGAATTCAGCTATTTCCTTGTTATCTGCAACTCGTTTCATGTCTTCGCCGCGCACATTCATCATTTTACCTTTAAGAGGATAAACTCCTATAGTATTCTTATCTTGTGAAGTTAACCCAGATACTATACCAGCTTTTGCCGAGTCCCCTTCACAAATAATAATACTGCATTCCGTTGATTTTTCTGTTCCGGCCCAGTTT
>Ga0214919_10003824_pt1 | contig 22424 bp, 21 predicted proteins | sample LL1503_MetaG_FD_177994 | JGI IMG/M metagenome (GOLD analysis project Ga0214919, IMG submission 177994) | Freshwater microbial communities from Lake Lanier, Atlanta, Georgia, United States - LL-1503 | ecosystem: Environmental > Aquatic > Freshwater > Lake | place: USA: Georgia | collected... | reverse complement strand
AAGATTTTCAAGAACCTTGCGCACAAGGGTCGGTGCGCTGGGCTGAGGTGGGTGCGCAAATGCGTTTGGTGGAATCGCCTCTTGATATTTCCAATGCCGTGCACACCCACATGTTGCAAGATCAAACTGCTGAGGTGCCAAAAACTGGCGCACAAAAAACTTGGATTTTCACTTCTGCAACGCTAGGCGAGGACGATCAAATGCGTTGGTTCACGGAGCCCTGTGGCTTGAGTGAAGCGCGCAAGTTAAGGGTTGCAAGTCCCTTTGACTATGCCAATATGGCGGCCATCTATGTGCCACCCGGTATGCCCAAACCCAGCGACATCAACCATACGCGCACGGTGTCGACTTGGGTTGAAAAACATGCGCGTCATTTGGGTGGCAGAACCTTGGTGCTGACCACCACCTTGAATGCCATGCGAAATATCGGTGAGGCCCTGACGGCTGCCTTGGGTCAAACCGGTGAGTTAGAAATTTTGGTCCAAGGCCAAGGCCCCAAGCGCAGACTCATGGAACGTTTTCGAGTGGGCTCTAGTGAAGGTGGACTGGGATGCGTCTTGGTAGCTTCTGCATCTTTTTGGGAGGGCTTTGATGTTCCCGGCGATGCGCTGCAATTGGTGGTCATTGACAAGCTGCCTTTTCCGCCGCCCAACGATCCTTTGGTTGAGGCGCGCTCGCAACGGCTGGAGTTGTCGGGCAGGAGCTCATTTTCAGACTACAGCGTGCCAGAAGCAGCGGTGGCTTTAAAACAGGGCGCAGGACGCTTGATTCGCAGCGAAACCGATCAAGGTGTTTTGGTTGTTTGTGATCCGCGTCTGACGGGCATGGCCTATGGCCGCCGCTTGTTGGCCTGCCTGCCACCGATGCACAGGCTTCACACGGAAATTGAATTTGAAGCGAGCTTGGCGAAGCTCACCAAAACTTCCACCACGCCGTAGTTTTGGCTTTGGGGGGTGTCAGAGGTTTTGGGAAGTTCTTTTCTAGAATGCGAAGCGAGTCTGCCCTTAATTCTTCCATGCCCAATGCACCGTAAGACATGGCCAAAATTTCCAAGGCCTCTTTGATCGCTGGGACGCCAGGGTAGTCGGTGATGGCCAATTGAGCGCGATTGACAGCAGCCACATAGGCCCCTTTGCTGTAATAAAAACGCGCGACGTGCACTTCATAGGCGGCCAATGAGTTAACGATGTAAGTCATTCGTTGACGGGCATCGGGTGAGTATTTGGAATCTGGAAACCGAGTGATCAGCTCTTTGAATGATTCAAAAGAGTCCTTGGCGGCTTTTTGATCGCGCTCTGATAAATCTTGCTTTGTAATGAAAGAGAACAAGCCCAAGTTGTCGTTGAAATTGACCAAGCCTTTTAAGTAAAGCGCGTAATCCACAGCTGGGCTTGCGGGATGGAGTTTGAGAAAGCGGTCAAGTGTGGCAATGGCTTGAATTTTTTCTGTGGCGCGATATTGTGCATAAGCTTTTTCGATTTGGGCCTGTTGTGCCAAAGGGGTACCAGCAGCCCGTCCCTCTAGTTTTTCAAACAGCATGGCCGCACGGTCCCAAGCACCCGCACTCAATTCATCACGGGCTTCGCTGTAAATTTTTTCAGGGGCCCAGGCTGCTGTAGGATCAGCTGACGTGCTGGAACATCCGGACAACATAGTGACGGCAAAACCGACAAGCGTTAGCGCAAGCACCGATAATCTGATGTTCAACATCTGGCAACCTTGGAAATAAACCAAATTGATTATATCGAGCCCCTTAGAGCCAGACGACGTCGATGAGTTTCCAGATGAAACTTCGCTGGATTCTGTCGCCACGGCCAAGGCCTCAGAGGTTCGGGAACTGCTGGTACCCCCAGAGTTTCACGGTCAAAGGCTAGACCGGATGCTGGTGGCTGGCGTCCCTGAGTTTTCAAGAAGCTATTTGCAGCAGTTGTTGGAAGATGGGGCTGTCAGCCGCGCGGGCTTGACGCAGCTTAAATCGGCCTCCAAAGTCAAAGCCGGTGAGCTTTGGCACATTGAGTTGCGTGCCACCCCTCAATCGCAAGCATTTAAGCCAGAATCCTTGGCCCTGAATGTGGTCTACGAAGACGCCGATCTCAGGGTGATCGATAAACCTGCTGGCTTGGTTGTCCATCCCGCCCCGGGCAATTGGTCGGGCACCTTGATGAATGGCCTTTTAGGTTTGGATCCTGCCCTGATGGATTTGCCCAGAGCGGGCATTGTTCATCGCTTGGACAAAGACACCAGTGGCTTGATGGTGGTTGCCAGAACGCGCGCGGCCATGGATGCTTTGGTGCAGAAAATGGCAGCCAGAGACATCAAGCGCCAGTACATCGCCCTGAGTGACAAGGCTTGGACGGGGAACAAACAAAAGACATTTGATTTGCCCATTGGCCGAGATCCAAGCAATCGCTTGCGAATGGCTGTTGTTGATTTGAGCAAAAATTCTGGAAAAACAGCCAAAACCCACTTTCATGTGATGTCACAAAGTGTGTTTGGCACCCTCGTGCGTTGCATTTTAGAGACGGGGCGAACGCATCAAATTCGAGTTCACATGGCGGCCCTCAAATTGCCCTTGGTGGGTGACCCCACTTATGGGGGCTCTGCGCACCCCCTGATGTCAAGGCAGGCCTTGCATGCAGACCTTTTGTCATTTGATCACCCCATCTCGGGACGCCCCATGGCATTTCAATCGCCGCTGCCGGCTGATATTCAGAGTTTGCTTCAAGCTTGGTCCCTCAGTTACAATGAAAAATCCTGAATCTCAGGCTTGGCCCATCGAAAGATGGGCTTAATTCCCCTTAATGGGGTGCGCAGGTGGGTCCCATCCCTAGCCAACTTGATGTTTTAAGTCGGTGAGTGCATCTCGATTCGCGCTTCAGGCGCTTTTATCCCGGAAGATAGACACCATGAACACGGCGCAAGCCAAGCGTGTCCTTGAAACAGCGTTACTTTGCTCAACTCAGCCCGTCACAGTGCGTGACATGCGCGTGTTGTTCGACGACGCTCTAGGCGCTGACACACTTAAAGTACTCTTAGAAGAGTTGCAATTGGATTGGGCCGAACGCGGCCTCGAGTTGGTCTCTGTTGCCACAGGTTGGCGGTTTCAAAGCCGCCCGGAACTGCGAATTTATTTGGACAAACTGAACCCAGAAAAGCCCCCTAAATACACCCGGGCTGTCATGGAAACTTTGGCCATCATTGCCTATCGCCAACCGGTTACCCGCGGTGACATGGAAGACATCCGAGGTGTCACCATCAACACGCAAATCATCAAGCAGTTGGAAGACAGAGGCTGGGTGGAGGTCATTGGACATCGCGAGTCGGTAGGCCGGCCTGGTTTGTATGCCACCACACGCCATTTCCTAGATGATTTGGGTTTGTCGTCACTTGACCAATTGCCTTTGCTCAGCAATGTGGAGGGGCAGGCAGCCGTTTTGGCCAGCTTGAATCCCCCACAAGAAGACACCACGCAAGCTTCACTGTCTCTAGAAGATTCGACCGAGGTTCTTGAAACGGTGCAGGCAGAAACGGTAGATGCAGAAACCTTAGAGGCAGAAACATCCAAGGTAGAAGGCCAGCACCATGATTGACTCACCCGAGACGCCGTCTCAAGATCCTTTGCGGCCTATAGCCATTGAGGATGTCGTTTCTGGAGAGTTTGACCAAGAAGCTGAAGGCAGCATTTCGCCAATACTGACCAAGCGCGTTTTGCCGCCCCAAGCTGAATCGCCTAAGTTGCACAAAGTCTTAGCGCAAGCGGGCTTGGGCTCACGTTTGGAAATGGAGCAACTCATTCTAGAAGGGCGTATCTCGGTCAACAACGAGCCGGCCCACATTGGTCAACGCATTCAGTTCGGTGATCAAGTCAAGGTCAATGGACGTCCTCTCAGAATTCGAATTGATCCACCACCCCCTCGCGTCATTGCGTATCACAAGCCTGCCGGTGAAATTGTGACGCACGATGATCCAAAAAACAGACCCACCGTGTTTCGCAAATTACCTCGTTTGCAACATGGCAAATGGCAGTCTGTTGGCCGCTTAGATCTCAACACTGAAGGCTTGTTGCTGTTTACCAGTTCAGGTGAATTGGCCAATCGATTGATGCATCCCCGGTTTGGGCTAGAGCGCGAATACGCAGTTCGCGTTTTGGGCGCCCTGAGCAATGAAGAAAAGCAAAAGTTATTAGACGGCGTCATGCTCGAAGACGGCATGGCTCAATTTGGTTCGATTGAAAATGGCGGCGGAGAAGGCTCTAACTGTTGGTACCGCGTGACCATTTCAGAGGGCCGCAATCGGGAAGTCAGGCGCATGCTGGAAGCGGTGGGGCATGCGGTCAGCCGTCTCATTCGAATTCGCTATGGCGCCATGGTTTTGCCACATGGATTGCGCCGCAGCACCTACATGGAGTTGGACGAAGCCGACATTCGGGCGCTGACCCATGCGGCCAACAAAGCGCAAGCTTCTGAAAACCGTGATGAGACAGGCGCTTTTGGCGAAAAGCGCGCGCAAGAACCTCGAAATCAAAATCCTCGCAACCCCAAAAACAGAGCTTTTGGTGCCAAAAAAACGGGGCCAGGGCCTTCTCGCCAGCGCAGTGACAAATCTGCCAGCAGTCAGCCCGACCCTATGAAAACCTCTGTGGGCTACATTGGGGCCGACAGTTTCAGTCGACAGCGCAAAGAGCAAGGCCCTGGCGGCAAATCGGGTGGCCCGCGCCGAAATGGCGGCAGAAGTCGCTAAATTGGCTCAATGGGTCTCATAGGCCCCAGCCTTTCAAAGGTTTGCAATTCCTTTGGCACCATGGGGAAACCCTTAGCTCGGGTTAGAATAGGAGGCTTTTTTTAAAAAAATTACTGAGGAATTTTTCCATGGCTATCGAACGCACACTTTCTATCATCAAGCCTGACGCGGTTGCTAAAAACGTCATTGGTCAAATCTACGCTCGTTTTGAAGCTGCTGGCCTCAAAGTGGTTGCAGCCAAGTTGGCGCACCTGTCACGCGGAGAAGCAGAAGCTTTTTACGCGGTTCACAAAGAGCGTCCTTTCTTCAAAGACCTGGTTGAATTCATGATCTCTGGCCCTGTCATGATCCAAGCCCTTGAAGGCGAAGGCGCTATTTTGAAAAATCGCGACTTGATGGGCGCAACCGATCCTAAGAAAGCAGCGCCCGGCACCATTCGCGCTGACTTTGCCGAAAGCATTGATGCCAACGCCGTTCATGGTTCTGACGCTGCAGAAACAGCAGCTGTTGAAATCAGCTTCTTCTTTGCTGGCATGAACGTCTATTCACGTTAATCCCTGCTAATGCGCTTTTGCAATTAGCCCGCGGACAAGAACATTTTTATCCGCCATGACGGCCAACCTTCTTGATTTTGACCTTGAAGGCTTGGCCGTTTTTTGTGAGGGTTTGGGCGAAAAGCGTTTTCGCGCCACACAGCTTTTTCGCTGGATTCACCAGCGCGGCATGTCCAATTTTGATGACATGTCAGATCTTGCCAAATCACTGCGCGAGAAGTTAAAGGTTCATGCCCACGTCGCGGCTTTGCCTATTTTGTCCCAACAATTCTCGAAAGATGGCACCATTAAATGGTTGTTCGATGTGGGCGCAGGCGATGCCGTTGAAGCCGTCTTTATTCCTGAAGACGATCGCGGAACTTTGTGTGTTTCTTCGCAAGCCGGTTGTGCGGTGGGATGCCGCTTTTGTTCCACGGGACACCAAGGATTCAGCCGCAACTTAAGCACGGCCGAAATTTTGGCCCAACTCTGGTTTGCTGAGCATTTTTTACGCAAGCATTTGAACCAAACTGAGCGCGTGATTTCCAATGTGGTCATGATGGGGATGGGCGAGCCGCTGCAAAATTACAGCGCTTTGGTCCCCGCTTTAAAAGCCATGCTGGACGATCATGCCTATGGCCTGTCTCGCCGCCGGGTCACGGTCTCTACCTCGGGTGTGGTGCCCATGATGACCCGCTTGTCAGCCGATTGCCCCGTGGCCTTGGCAGTCTCCTTGCATGCCCCCACTGATGCATTGCGCGACAATTTAGTGCCTTTGAATCGCAAGTACCCCTTGGATGAATTGCTGTCTGAGTGCACGCGCTATTTGGAAAAAGCGCCGCGCGATTTCATCACCTTTGAATACTGCATGCTCAAAGGGGTCAATGACCAAGTGACGCATGCCAAGGAGTTGGTCCAACTCATTCGGCACCATGCGACTTTAGGGCTTCGGTGCAAATTCAATCTCATCCCCTTCAACCCATTCAAAGAGTCTGGCCTTTTGAGATCAGACGATGCAACCGTTCAGCAATTTGCCGCGGTGCTTTTGGAAGCCGGGTTTGTCACAACGGTTCGCAAAACCCGGGGCGACGATATTGATGCGGCCTGCGGCCAATTGGCGGGTGACGTCAAAGACCGCACAGGTGTTGCCGATCGAATTGCCCAGCAACGTGCGGTGCCCATCCAGTGGCACACTTGTTCGCCGACAAGCAACGCGCCTCAAGTCTGATGTCACGTCCTGCAGCACTTGCCCCTCTCTTGGGGGTAAGGCGCTTGATGGGCTTGCTTTTTGTTTCATTGACCTTTCATTTGCCTTCGGCCCTTGCGTGGCTTCCCAAGCCCGCAGAGTCGCCGCAGGCTTTAACGCGCACACAGGCTAGAACGGCCTTGGCTTGGGCCTATTTTCAAGCGGGCATGTTCGTCTTTGCATTGGAAGAAGTCGATCAAGCATTGGTTTTGATGCCTCAACACGCGCCTGCTTTGGTGTTGAAAGCCCTCCTGTATCAGCAGCAAAACAAGGCGGATTGGGCCCAGAAATACTTTCAGCAGGCCATCGATGCGGCCCCCGAAGACCCTCAAATTAACTATCAATTGGCGGTTTTTGAATGCCAAAAGGGCCATTTTGAAGCGGCATTTGAAAAATTCAAGCGTGCATGGGAGCTTTCCACGGGCCTTGATCAGGTGAAGACGAGTTGGGTTTGGGGTCAATGTCTAAGGCGAAATAGGCAATTTGAGGCCGCCAACGCAAGGATGTCAGATGCCTTCGCCCAACAACCTGGCTTGATTTCTGAGCCACTTGAACTGGTTGAGCTCAAAATTCAATTGGGAAAGTTCTTAGAAGCTGAGAAAATTCTTGAATATTTGAATGATTCTCCCTCTGTCAGTGCACAATCGGTGTGGCTCGCTTTGCAGCTTGCAGAGCGGCAGAATCAAGCAGTTAAAAAGAACCATTGGGGCAAGATGTTAGGACTTCATTTTTCAAATTCAGCGCAATGGCGCGCTTATCAGGATGGCGCCTCGCATGACTGAACACATCGTTGAGGCTTCAATGCCCCTTTTGCCCCAATCCCCCGGTGCCATCATGCGGTCTGCCCGTGAAAAAGCAGGTCTGCATTTGGCGGTGTTGTCTGTCAATCTCAAAGTCAGTATCAAACAATTGGAAGCGCTCGAGGCTGATCAATTTGAGCACTTGCCCGAGCCAGTATTTGCGCGTGCATTGGCTGCCAAAGTCTGTCGTTTTTTGAAAATTGATTCCGAACCGGTTTTGGCGCTGATGCCGCAAATGACCAATGGTTTAAAACCCTTGCATCTCATTGAGTCTGACGACAGGCCCTCTTTCAAACTGCATCGCATGGACCAACCCAGTGGCAGCGAACCGCGCGGGCGCAAACTTTGGATTTTGTTCGCGGTCATTTGCGTTTTGGCATGGGCCTTCTCTGCCGATTTACAACTGAGTTTTTTCAATGCGAAGGCAAAGCCTGAGGTTTCAGAAGTGGTTCCCACCATGCCTCCGGTACAAGAACAAGCTGCCCCTGATTCAACACAGGCGGATCTGCCCAAAGCCATGGTGTTTGACAGTTCCACCCCAGACTCACAGCGGCGCAACACCCCCAACGACTCAAATCCTCCAACTTTAGAGGTCAAAAAATGATGCAACCTACAGTCATTCCTAAGACCATGGCCGAAGCCATTCCTGCGGCCATTCCCCTTCAAAGACACAGCCTTCAAGCGCAAGTGGTGTGGGGCCAACGTGTCGTCACAGTGGGTGGTCAAGCACCCGTTCGTGTGCAATCCATGACCAACACCGATACCGTGGATGTCATAGGCACAGCCATTCAGGTCAAAGAATTGGCCTTGGCGGGTTCGGAATTGGTGAGGATCACGGTCAACACGCCAGAGGCTGCAGAGGCCGTGCCCCACATCCGCGATCAACTTGACAAAATGGGCATTGATGTGCCGCTGATTGGTGACTTTCATTACAACGGACATCGATTGCTGAGTGATCATCCGGCTTGTGCTGAAGCCCTTTCCAAATACCGAATCAATCCTGGCAATGTTGGAAAAGGCGATAAGCACGATCTTCAATTTGGTCAAATGATTGAAGCTGCCATGCGGTGGAACAAACCTGTTCGCATTGGTGTCAACTGGGGAAGCCTAGACCAAGAGTTGCTGGCCGAATTGATGGACCAAAACAGTCAACGAAAAACACCTTGGGAATCTCGTCAAGTGATGTACGAGGCGCTCATTACATCGGCCATCACATCAGCAGACAAGGCGCACGAAATGGGCATGGCTCGCGCACAAATCATGCTGTCTTGCAAGGTCTCGGGCGTCCAAGATTTGATCGCCGTCTACCGAGAGTTGGGCAGACGCACAGATTACCCTTTGCATTTGGGGCTGACTGAGGCTGGTATGGGCACCAAGGGCACTGTTGCCTCCAGCACAGCCTTGGCCATCTTGCTTCAAGAGGGCATCGGAGACACCATTCGGGTCTCACTCACGCCTCAGCCCGGCGAGGCACGCACCCAAGAAGTGGTCATTGCTTCTGAAATTTTGCAGTCTTTGGGCTTGAGAATTTTTGTGCCCAGCGTCACGGCCTGTCCTGGTTGTGGCCGCACCACCAGCAGCACATTCCAAGAACTGGCCAAGCAAATTGATGATTTCTTGCGTGCTCAAATGCCTGTTTGGCGCAACCGTTATCCAGGTGTCGAAAACATGAAGTTGGCCGTCATGGGTTGCATTGTCAATGGGCCGGGTGAAAGCAAACATGCCGACATCGGCATCAGTTTGCCTGGCACTGGCGAAGCCCCTGCTGCGCCGGTGTTCATCGATGGTGAGAAAAAACTCACCTTGCGTGGCGACAACATTGCCAAAGAATTTCAAACCCTGGTCGAGCAATACATTGACAACCGATTTGGTGGCGCCGCCAAAGCTGTCAATTGATTTTTTTATGTCTGATATTCAATCCAAAGAAGTTTCTTCCAAAGTGAGCGTGTTTAAAAAACTCACAGCCGTTAAAGGCATGAACGATATCTTGCCAAGCGAGTCCGCCAAATGGGAGTGGCTCGAAGGCATTGTGAGAAATTTGATGGCTCGGTATGCTTATCGAAACATTCGAACGCCCATCGTCGAACCGACGGCACTTTTTGTGCGCGGTTTAGGCGAAGTGACCGACATTGTTGAGAAGGAAATGTATTCCTTCGAGGATCGCTTAAATGGTGAAGCCCTGACCTTGCGACCCGAAAGCACGGCCGGCGTTGTTCGAGCAGTGGTTGAACACAACATGCTTTACGAGGGCGGTAAGCGCTTGTATTACATGGGCCCCATGTTCAGGCACGAGCGTCCGCAGCGTGGGCGTTACCGACAATTTCACCAAATAGGCGCTGAGGTCTTGGGTTTTCAGGGCCCTGAGATTGACGCAGAGGTTATTTTATTGGCGCATGATTTATGGCAAGCCATTGGCCTGAAAGACGTGCGACTTGAGCTCAATAGTTTGGGGCAAGCACCCGAGCGCTTGGCCCACCGGGCCGCCTTGATCACGCACTTTGAAAAACACCAAGCTGTGTTGGACGAGGATGCCAAGCGCCGTTTGTACACCAACCCTCTTAGAATTTTGGATACCAAAAACCCTGCCATGAAAGAAGTGGTTGAGTCAGCTCCGCAATTGATGAATTTTTTGGGTGAAGCCTCGCTTGCGCACTTCAATGCCTTGCGTCAAATTCTCGATGCCAATGGTGTTCAGTATTCGTTAAACCCTCGCTTGGTTCGCGGCATGGACTATTACAACCTCACTGTGTTCGAGTTCATCACCGATCAGCTGGGTTCTCAAGGCACCGTGTGTGGCGGTGGTCGTTACGACTACCTGATTGAGCAAGTGGGCGGCAAGCCTGCGCCTGCGGTGGGCTGGGCCTTAGGCATTGAGCGCGTTTTGGCCTTGTTAGAAGAGCAGGGTGTGCAATTGCCCAATGCCGTGCCTGATGCCTATGCCATCGTGCCCGATGCCAACAGTTTGCCCTTGGTTTTGAAATACCTTCGGCAACTGCGAGCCTTGGGTGTGAACGTTCAAATGCATGCAGGCTCAGGGGAGGGCGTTGGCAGCATGAAAAGTCAATTTAAAAAAGCCGATAGCAGTGGTGCGGCTTATGCCCTTATTTTTGGAGCCGATGAGCTCGTTCAAAACGCCGTATCAGTCAAGCCATTGCGAGATGGCGGTGGCGCGCAAAGGACAGAATCTCTTGAAAAGTTGGATGGCTGGGCTCAGAGCCTACAATCCACCTCTTAAATAAAAGTTGAATATGGCATCACATCTCGATCTAGAAGAACAAGAGCAACTTGATGAACTCAAGCACTTTTGGAAAAAATACGGCAATGCCATCACTTGGCTTTTGATCGTTGTCATGGGCTCTTACGCTGGCTGGAATGCTTATCAGTACTGGCAACGTCAACAGTCTGGCAAGGCATCGGCACTTTTCGATGAGCTTGAAAAGTCTGCTGCTTCTGGCGACTCCGTCAAACTTGAGCGCGCTTGGAGCGACATGAAAGAGCGCTTCCCAAGCACCACTTTCGCGGCCCAATCAGCCTTGTTGGCAGCCAAGTCTTTTCAAATGACCGACAAGCCTGATGCCGCCAAAGCGGCCCTTCAGTGGGCCAGCGAAAGTGCATCCGATCAAGGCAGCGCACAAGTGGCCCGTTTGCGTTTGGCCAACTTACAAGCGCAACAAAAAGCCTTTGACGAGGCTTTGAAAACACTGTCCAAACCCTTTGACCCTGCATTTGCTGGTTTGGCTTCTGATGTTCAAGGCGATATTTATGCAGCCCAAAACAAGGCGCCAGAAGCCATCAAAGCCTATACCGATGCATGGCGTCAGCTGGAAGAAAATTCTGAATACCGTCGTTTGGTTGCTGCCAAGTTAAACGCCCTGGGCCAAGACCCCGATGCCGCAAAGGGTGCTTCGAAATGAAATTTCAGTCCTTCTCTGTTGGGATGAGGGCCACAAGCATGACTTGGCTGTCCTTTGCAACGCTTGGCATCTTGCTAATGGGTTTGGTCGCTTGTTCAAGCACGCCCGATAAACCAAGCCCCACAGCTTTGGCCGACTTCAAATCGCAATTGAGCATCAGCAAAGGCTGGTCGGTTCAGCTTGGCCCCATCAGTTCAGCGTCCAGTGCGCCCCTCAGCCACAACTTGACGGACGGTCGTTTGGCCTTGGTCACTGGCAGTGGCCTTGTCGTTTTGCTAGATGCCGAAACGGGCGTTGAATCATGGCGGCTTGCTTTGAGCACGCCTATTGCCGCTGGCATTGGTGGAGATGGCGAGCGCTTTGCCGTCATTTCACAAGCCAATGAATTAATTGCCATGTCCAATGCCAAAGTCATTTGGCGAGTCAAATTGCCAGCATCTTCATTCACATCGCCTTTGGTTGCCGGTGGACGTGTCTTTGTTCTAACCGCAGATCGAACTGTGATGGCCTTTGATGGAGCCTCTGGACAAAGGTTATGGAGCCAACAACGCGCTGGCGATCCTTTGGTTCTAAGGCAAGCCGGTATCCTGACAACTTTTCAAGACAGGCTTTTGGTGGGCCTGTCGGGTCGCTTGGTGGCCATGAACCCCGCCAATGGCGTGGCCATGTCCGAACTGACCATTGGTGCTTCGCGCGGCACCAACGAAGTTGAGCGCTTGGTTGACTTGGTGGCTGGCGTATCGCGTGTCAACACTGTCATTTGTGCCAGAGCATTTCAAACATCTGTCACTTGCATCGATGCGCTTAAAAACAGCAACTTGTGGACGCGTACATCACAAGGCCATGTTGGCTTGGGCGGTTCAGAAAACCTTGTTTTTGGCGCTGAGTCAGACGGTAAATTGATGGCTTGGCAGCGCAGCACCGGCCAAGTTGCTTGGCAGTCGGAAGCTTTTCGTTTTAGAGGGCTTACTGCCCCTCATTGGGCCGATGGGCAATTGATTGTGGGCGACGCGTTGGGCATGGCCCATTGGCTGGATGCCAACAATGGCCAAACCATTGGCCGCATTCAAGTCGATGCCTCTGGCATCGCAATGACACCTGTGCGTGTTGGTAAAAATTGGGTGATCGTGACTCAAAGTGGCTTGGTGCAAGCCCTCAAAGCCGAATAGCACCCAACTGAAAGATAGATTTGAAACCCGTACTGGCCTTGGTCGGACGCCCCAATGTGGGCAAGTCCACTTTATTCAATCGACTCACCAAAAGTCGCGATGCCATTGTCGCTGACTTTGCGGGTCTCACGCGCGATCGCCATTATGGGCAAGGACGACAGGGCCGTTACGAGTACATCGTGATTGATACAGGTGGGTTTGAGCCTGATGCCCATGATGGTATCTACAAAGAAATGGCCAAACAAACTCAGCAAGCCGTAGCTGAAGCCGATGTGGTTGTTTTTGTGGTGGATGCTCGCGCAGGCGTTTCTGCGCAAGACCACGACATTGCCAAGTATTTACGGCGCATTGGCAAACCTTGCTTGTTGGTTGCCAACAAGGCCGAGGGCATGCGCGAGGGTGTGCAAATCAGCGAGTTTTATGAGTTGGGTTTGGGTGAAGTCATCCCTGTCTCTGCCGCCCATGGCCAAGGGGTTCGAAGCTTGGTTGAGTTTGCATTAGATCCCCTGTTGTTGCCTGAAGAAGATGCTGAAACTGAACCCGATCTGAGCGTGGTCAAGCTGGCGGTGGCGGGTCGCCCCAATGTGGGCAAGTCAACCCTTATCAATACTTGGCTCGGCGAAGAACGCTTGGTCGCTTTTGACATGCCAGGCACCACTCGAGATGCCATCACGGTGCCCTTTGAGCGAGACGGGCAAAAATTCGAGCTCATTGACACGGCTGGTTTGCGCCGCAAAGGCAAAGTTTTTGAAGCCATCGAAAAATTTTCGGTGGTTAAAACCTTGCAAGCCATCGAATCAGCCAATGTCGTCCTTCTGCTCTTGGATGCCACCCAAGGTGTGACCGATCAAGATGCGCACATTGCAGGCTTTATTTTGGACAGTGGCCGTGCAGTGGTCTTGGCAGTCAATAAATGGGATGCGGTCGATGCTTATCAACGTGAGTTGGTGAACCGATCGATTGAAAATCGACTGCCATTTTTGAAATTTGCCAATTTGCACACCATCTCAGCCAAAAAACGACAAGGACTGGGGCCTGTTTGGAAATCCATCACGCAAGCGCATAAATCGGCCATGGTCAAAATGACCACCCCTGTTTTAACGCGCTTGCTGCTCGAGTCTGTTCAGTTTCAAAGCCCTCAGCGCGGCGGCATGTTCCGTCCCAAATTGCGCTATGCCCACCAAGGTGGCATGAATCCACCCGTCATTGTGATTCACGGCAATTCTTTGGAACACGTCACTGAAACCTACAAACGTTATTTGGAAGGTCGATTCCGCAAAGCCTTTGATTTGTCTGGAACGCCCCTGCGCATTGAAATGAAAACCTCGCAAAACCCCTTCGCTGACAAAGATGCGGGGTAATTTGTAAGGTTTTTAAAAAGGACTTATGCAAAAGGCTGCTTTTGATGTGTTAAGGTGAAACCCTTAAATTAATCAAAACACGGAGAATATCGTGAACAACAAAGGGCAACTTTTGCAAGATCCCTTCCTCAACGCATTGCGTCGTGAGCATGTGCCGGTGTCCATTTATTTGGTCAACGGCATCAAACTGCAAGGCCAAATTGAATCATTTGACCAATACGTGGTTTTGCTAAGAAACACGGTCACTCAAATGGTTTACAAACACGCCATTTCCACCATTGTCCCCGGCCGAGCTGTCAACCTTTCAGGTTCAGACGAAGCCGTCGACGATTCGACGACTTAACGCTTTCTTTTGAGCAGCGATTTGGTTGATTCAGCGCCCGCCTTGTTGGTGGGTGTTGATTTTGGTCTGCCGCATTTCGATGCAGAGTTAGATGAACTCAGTCAATTGGCCTTAACGGCCGGCCTTCAGCCCGTGGCCAAAATGACCTGCAAGCGCAAGGCTCCCGATGCCGCCTTGTTTGTGGGCTCGGGCAAAGCCGATGAAATCAAATTCATGGCTGAACAAATGGGCGCCAAAGAGGTTCTGTTTGACCAGTCTTTGAGCCCTGCTCAGCAGCGCAACCTTGAACGGCATTTAGGTCTGCCCGTGAACGACCGAACCTTGCTCATTCTTGAAATCTTCGGTCAACGTGCTCGCAGTCACGATGGCAAGTTGCAAGTTGAGTTGGCCCGGCTTCAATACCTGAGCACCCGTTTGGTTCGCAGATGGTCACACCTCGAGCGCCAGCGTGGTGGCATTGGCACCCGAGGCGGTCCTGGAGAAACGCAAATTGAACTTGACCGACGCATGATCAGTGACGCCATCAAAAGGACCAAGGAGCGCTTGTCAAAAGTTAAAAAACAACGCACAACTCAAAGAAGGCAGCGCGACCGTCGCAACTCATTCAATGTCTCCTTGGTGGGCTACACCAATGCCGGTAAATCCACCTTGTTCAACGCTTTGGTGAAAGCGCGCGCTTATGCGGCGGACCAATTGTTTGCCACGCTAGACACCACGACTCGACAGCTTTATTTGGGGGAGGCTGGCCGCAGTGCTTCGGTCTCCGATACCGTCGGATTTATCCGAGATTTGCCGCATGGCTTGATCGATGCCTTTCAGGCGACCTTGCAGGAGGCTGCCGATGCAGACTTGTTGCTGCATGTGGTGGATGCTTCCAATCCAAACTACCCGGAGCAAATGAACGAGGTCAAACGCGTGCTTCGTGAAATTGGGGCAGAAGATGTGCCTCAGTGGCTCATTTTCAACAAAATAGACAATATCCCCCCCGAGCGGCAACCGCTTGAAATGTTCGACCTCTACGAAGTGGATGGGGTCCCATTAAAGCGTCTCTTTGTCAGTGCGCAATCGGGACAAGGCGTGCCCGCGTTGCGTCAAATGCTGGCAGAAGAAGTGCTTCGAACTGTTTCCAACCCTGAACCCGAATCTGACCCCCGCTTTGACCTTGATAATTTCGGGGAAAATGAAGATGATTTTTCATAATTGCCGCTCTGATTGTGCACAATGAGAGCAGTCATATAAAAACGTAGAAAAGCGAATGAACTTCAAACACCGTGCATTTGGCTGGTCAGTCTTGCCGCAGCGCCTTCGTGGCATGTTCAATTTGAACGATCCGCGTTGGGGTAGAGGCGATGACAAACCCGCATCTGAAGGTCAAGACGGCAGCAAAGCCCCCGGCAATCCGCCAGGCGCCAATGGCTCGCCGCAGCAACCTTCAAACCCTCAGCCTTCAAATTCTGGCAACGGCGCCAACCGACCTGGTCAGTCTTCGGGCCCGCCAGATTTGGATGAACTGTGGCGTGACCTCAATCGCAAGCTTGCGCAGTTCTTTGGCGGCAAAAATGGCGGTCCTCCCAATAAAGGCCAACCCAATGGCTCGCCCTTCAATGGCTTGCCGCCTGTGTTTCGCAATTTAGGCATTGGTGTCGTTCTGGGTGCCTTGGTTCTCATTTGGCTGGGTACAGGTTTCTTCATTGTCCAAGAGGGTCAACAAGCCGTCATTACTCAATTTGGAAAATACAAATCCACGGTTGGCGCAGGTTTCAATTGGCGCTTTCCTTACCCCGTTCAAAAGCACGAGTTGGTGTTTGTCACCCAAATTAGATCGGTTGACATTGGCCGCGACAACGTCATCAAAGCCACTGGCTTGCGTGAGTCGGCCATGCTCACAGAAGATGAAAATATTGTTGAAATTAAATTTGCCGTTCAATACCGATTGAATGATGCTCGGGCCTATTTGTTTGAAAGCAAAAACCCCACTGAAGCCGTGGTGCAAGCGGCTGAAACGGCCGTGCGTGAAGTGGTGGGCAAAATGAAAATGGATTCTGCTTTGGCAGAAGAACGTGATCAGATTGCGCCAAGAGTTCGAGCCCTGATGCAAAACATTTTGGACCGTTACAAGGTAGGCATTGAAGTGGTGGGCATCAACTTGCAGCAGGGCGGTGTTCGTCCGCCCGAGCAAGTTCAAGCCGCCTTTGACGATGTCTTGAAGGCCGGACAAGAGCGCGAACGTGCCAAAAATGAGGCACAAGCCTATGCCAACGATGTGGTACCACGTGCTGTGGGTGCAGCATCCCGGTTGAAGGAAGAGTCTCAAGCCTATCGCGAGCGAATTGTGGCGCAAGCAGAAGGTGATGCGCAGCGCTTCAAGGCCATCTTGCCTGAGTATCAAAATGCACCTCAAGTCACACGCGATCGCATGTACTTAGATGCCATGCAGCAAATTTACTCCAACGTCACCAAGGTGGTGATCGACAGCAAACAAGGTTCCAACCTGATGTATTTGCCACTCGATAAATTGATGCAAATGACCGCTACACCTTCGGCTGTCACGGCGCCTGCCGAGGCTCCTGCGAACAATGCAGCCACAAGCTCTGCCCCCAGCAGTGCCCCTCTTGATCCCAGATCGCGCGACAGTCTTCGATCTCGTGACCGTGAAATTCGTTAAGGAAGCAGCAAAATGAATCGTATTGGAATATGGGTTTCATCCCTGCTGCTGTTGATGGCTTTGGCCAGCTCCATGTTGTTCGTGGTGGATCAACGTCAATTTGGCGTAGTCTATGCCTTGGGTCAAATCAAAGAAGTGATCACCGAGCCTGGTTTGAACATCAAACTGCCGCCGCCTTTGCAAAACGTCACCTACATTGACAAGCGTTTGTTAACCCTCGACAGCCCCGACACCGAGCCCATGCTGACTGCGGAGAAGCAGCGGGTGGTCATCGATTGGTATGTTCGTTGGCGCATCACAGACCCCATGGCCTACATCCGCAATGTGGGCTTGGATGAAAAATCAGGTGCTAACCAACTGAACCGCGTGGTTAGAAATGCTTTCCAAGAGGAAATCAACAAGCGCACTGTGAAGGACTTGTTGTCTTTGAGTCGTGACATCTTGATGAATGACGTGAAGCGCGAAGTCCTCGAAAAAGTGCGTGGTGAAAAGCCGTGGGGTGTCGACGTTGTCGATGTTCGAATCACGCGTGCAGATTATGTAGATGCCATCACGGAGTCGGTTTATCGCCGCATGGAGGCAGAGCGCAAGCGCGTTGCCAATGAACTTCGTTCTACGGGGGGTGCAGAGGGAGAAAAAATCCGTGCTGACGCCGATCGCCAGCGCGAGGTGACCATTGCGAATGCTTACCGCGAAGCGCAAAAAATCAAGGGACAGGGCGATTCACAGGCCGCCAAAATCTACAACGAATCCTTTGGACGAGATCCTCAATTCGCACAGTTTTACAGAAGCCTAGATGCCTACAAAGCCAGTTTTGCCAAAAAGAGCGATGTCATGGTTTTAGACCCTAGTAGCTCAGACTTCTTCAGAACCATGCGAGGTAATTCTTCGGGCGGCCAATCTGCCCCCGCTGTGAAGAAATAAGTGAGCTTCTGGTCCTCCATTCTGGTGGCCATCGCGCTGGTTTTGATTTTCGAGGGGCTTTTGCCCCTCATTTCTCCGCCCAAATGGCGCGAAATGTTCAATCAGCTTTTACAGCTGGAAGATGGTCAAATTCGCTTTTTCGGACTTGCGATCGTTTTGTTGGGCCTCTTTCTTTTGGCATGCTTCATTTAGAGGCTGTTTGAGCCAGTAAAATCCCTGTTTTAACAGCCCCCTTTATTTCCATGTCCGCTTGGGTCCTCCCGGATCACATCGCTGATGTCTTGCCCTCCGAAGCCAGGCACATCGAAGAACTCCGAAGATTGCTTCTAGACACTGCCCGCAGCTATGGCTTTGAGTTGGTGTCGCCCCCTTTGCTTGAGCACATTGAGTCCTTGTTAACGGGCACAGGCAAGGCGCTTGACCTGCAGACTTTCAAGTTGGTCGATCAAATTTCGGGTCGAATGATGGGATTAAGGGCTGACACAACGCCTCAAGTTGCCCGCATTGATGCACATTTGTTGAACCGCACCGGTGTGACACGTCTTTGCTACTGTGGCCCTGTTCTCCATACCCAACCTGATCGTCCCCACGCCACCCGCGAACCCTTGCAATTGGGCGCTGAAATTTTTGGCCATGCTGGTTTAGAAGCCGACCTCGAAGTCTTGCAGTTGGCTTTGGATTGTTTGAGAGCTTCGCAAATGGGCGAAGTCTTGGTTGACTTGGCAGACGCCAGAATTGTCAGCAGTTTGCTGCAAGACATTGACCTGACCGAAGCCAAGCGAGGCGATGTTTTTGCTGCTCTGGCCAGTAAAAATGCCTCTGCTTTGGGTGATTTAACCCAAAACTTCCCCTCAGACATTCAAGCTGGACTGATGCATCTCATTGACCTGTACGGTGATGTTTCCGTTCTGGGGCAAGCACTGCAAAAATTACCGCCCAAACCTCAAATCAAATTGGCCATCGAGCAGTTGAAATGGTTAAGCGAGCAATTGCCTGATGTGACGTTCAAGTTTGATTTGGCCGATGCACGAGGCTACGCTTACTACAGCGGCTTGCGCTTTGCCATTTACGCCAAAGGCGCCAGTGATGCGGTGGTGCGCGGTGGGCGCTATGACGGTGTTGGTGCTGCTTTTGGCCATGAAATGGGCCGTGATCGTCCCGCTGTTGGTTTCAGCCTAGATCTGAAGCAATGGGTGGGCGTCGTTCCTCAACTCAATCTGAAGGCAGCCATTCGGGCACCTTGGGGCACGAGGCCTGACCTGCGTTCTGCCATTGCCCAGTTGCGCATGCACGGTGAAACTGTGGTGTGCAACCTGCCTGGGCACGAAAGTGAAATAGATGAATTCCAATGTGATCGCGAACTCTTAGAGCTGGCGGGGCAGTGGATCGTAAAAGCCATTGAAAACAAAACAAAATGAACATGATCAAAGGACGTAACGTTGTCGTTGTGGGTACCCAGTGGGGTGACGAGGGCAAAGGTAAATTAGTCGACTGGCTGACTGAAAGTGCCCAAGGTGTGGTGCGCTTTCAAGGTGGCCACAATGCGGGCCATACCCTGGTCATCAATGGCGTCAAAACGGCACTGCACCTCATTCCCAGCGGCATCATGCGCGCTGGCGTGAAGTGCTACATCGGCAATGGCGTGGTCTTGTCCGCGGGCAAGCTGTTTGAAGAAATTGCCGGCCTGGAAAAGGCGGGGGTTGAGGTTCGCTCCCGTTTGCGCATCAGTGAAGCTTGTCCTTTGATCTTGCCATTTCATGCCGCCTTGGATGTAGCACGTGAGGCCGCGCGTGAGCAAGGTGGGGCCGAAAAAATTGGCACCACAGGCCGCGGCATTGGCCCTGCCTACGAAGACAAAATTGCACGCCGTGCTTTGCGCGTGCAAGACTTGAAATACCCCGAGCGTTTTGCCCTCAAACTCAAAGAGCTCTTGGATTTGCACAACCATGTTTTGAAAACTTATTTGGGCTCAGAGAAGTTCATCTTTGGTGACGCACTTAAGCCTTATGTCAAACAGGGTGAAGTCCAATTTGACGTGGTTTTCAAAGAAGCCATGGAGCATGCAGAACTCTTGAAGCCCATGATGGCCGATGTCTCCCGCGAACTCAACGATGCACACCGCTTAGGCGCCAACTTGTTGTTCGAAGGTGCGCAAGGTACGCTGCTCGATGTCGATCACGGCACCTACCCCTATGTCACATCCAGCAACTGCGTGGCCGGCAATGCGGCTGCGGGTTCAGGTGTGGGCCCCGGTTTGCTGCATTATGTTTTGGGCATTACCAAGGCCTATTGCACACGCGTTGGTGGCGGGCCATTTCCAACCGAGTTGGAGTGGGAAAAAGAAGGCACACCTGGCTGGCACATGAGCACCGTAGGCGCTGAAAAGGGTGTCACAACGGGCCGCAGCCGACGCTGTGGTTGGTTCGATGCAGCTTTGCTCAAGCGCAGTGCGCAAGTCAATGGCTTGTCTGGCCTTTGCATTACCAAACTCGATGTCCTAGACGGCTTGAAAGAGTTAAAGCTTTGCACGGGTTATGAATTGGATGGCGACATTGTGGACATTTTGCCCATGGGTGCCGACGACATTGCGCGTTGCAAGCCCATCTATGAATCCATTGAAGGCTGGACAGACAGCACGGTAGGCGTCACGCAATTTGACAAGCTGCCTGTCAATGCGCGCTTGTATTTGCAGCGCATTGAGCACATCACGGGGGTTCCCATTCACTTGGTGTCGACCAGCCCTGACCGGGATCACACCATTTTGATGCACCATCCTTTTTTGTCGCCCCTTTAATGGACACCAATACCTCGCTTCACCTTGAAGTGAACTGAATTAACCTCTGGAGAATCTGCATGCTGACTGAAGACGGCAAACACCTGTACGTAAGCTACGACGAATACCACAATCTGATTGAAAAATTGGCCATCAAGATCGATCAATCCGGGTGGGAGTTCGATACCATTTTGTGTTTGGCAAGGGGCGGCATGCGTCCTGGTGACATTTTGTCTCGCATTTTCGACAAGCCCTTGGCCATCATGTCCACCAGTTCTTACCGTGCTGATGCGGGCACCATCCAAGGTCATTTGGACATCGCCCGATTCATTACCACCCCCAAAGGTGAAATCGCTGGCAGGGTTTTGTTGGTCGACGATCTGGCCGATTCAGGACACACCCTGCATGCGGTGGTCGACATGTTGAAAACCAATTACAAGCCCATCACCGAGTTGCGCAGCGCTGTCATTTGGACCAAGGGACTTTCAGGTTTTCAGCCTGACTATTCGGTTGAATTTTTGCCGACCAATCCTTGGATTCATCAGCCTTTTGAAGGCTACGACAGCATGAATCCTGAAAAATTAATGGAAAAGTGGAAAGTCTAAAGGTAATATGGTGGGATGACTGAAAAGAACTCGCCCCACATTTCGACTCAACTGATTCACCACGGCTACACGCCACCGCCTGATTTTCAGGCCCCTCAGCCGGGTATCTTCAAAGCCTCTACGGTTTTCTTCCCCAACGTGGCGGCCATGCGCCAACGCGATTGGAAAGACAAGTCGTCTTACACCTACGGAACGCACGGCACGCCTTCAAGCTTCACGCTTGAAGAGCGGCTTTGCGCTTTAGAAGGGGGCAAACATTGTGTGTTAACGCCAAGTGGCTTGGCGGCCTTGGCAGTCGCCTCTTTTGCTTTTTTGAAAACGGGCGACCATATTTTGTTGCCCGACAACTCTTACGGCCCCAACAAGGTGTTGGCTGAAGGTGAATTGGCTTCGTTTGGCATTTCCCATGCTTACTACGATGCCATGAACCCCCAAGATCTGGCATCTAAAATTCAACCCAACACCCGACTTGTTTGGTTGGAAGCCCCTGGCTCAGTCAGCATGGAGTTTCCAGACCTGATCGGCTTGATCAAGGTTTGTCAATCACACCAGGTTTTGACCGGCTTAGACAACACATGGGGCGCGGGCATTGCCTTCAAGCCCTTTGACTTGTTGGGCGATGGCAGTTTGTCCGTTGATTTCACTGCGCATGCCCTGACCAAATATCCCAGTGGGGGCGGCGATGTGCTCATGGGCAGCGTCATGACCTGCAAGGATGCATTGGCCTTGAAACTCAAAATGACCATGAGCCGTTTGGGAATTTGTGTGGGTCCTAATGACATTGAAAGCATTCTTCGCTCGCTGCCCACCATTTCTTTGCGCTATGCCGCGCAAGACCATTCGGCCCGTCAGTTGGCCCAATGGTGGAAAGGCCAAAAAGCCTGTGTGCAGGTGATGCATCCGGCTGTCGAAGGATCTCCTGGTCACGCGCATTGGCAAGCCTTGTGCGCGCCTCAGGGCGACTTTGGACATGCAGCAGGCTTGTTCAGCGTCATGTTGCATCCATCCTTGCCGCAAGCCCGAGTCGATGCATTTTGCGACAGTTTGAGTCTCTTCAAGTTAGGCTACAGCTGGGGCGGCCCTGTCAGTTTGGTGGTGCCTTACAACATTGCCAGCATGCGTTCTCAATGGCCTTCACACTTGCCAAAAGGCCATTTGGTGCGCTTTTCAACGGGGTTTGAAGACACTCAAGATTTGATCCATGACTTGGGCAAAGCCGTGAATCAGTGCTTGAATTTTCAAGCGTCTTGAAGGATTCAATGGCAAGCTGATACAGTGGGGCCATTGAACAGAAAGAAATACCTTGGCAACTCCCAATTACGGCTACGAAAAACGTCAAAAAGAATTGGCG
>Ga0214919_10003823_pt1 | contig 22429 bp, 19 predicted proteins | sample LL1503_MetaG_FD_177994 | JGI IMG/M metagenome (GOLD analysis project Ga0214919, IMG submission 177994) | Freshwater microbial communities from Lake Lanier, Atlanta, Georgia, United States - LL-1503 | ecosystem: Environmental > Aquatic > Freshwater > Lake | place: USA: Georgia | collected... | reverse complement strand
CCCACTTGAAGCGAGAAAGTAAACGTTGCTCCATTCCTTGCATTTCAACCGGTGCTTTGTCTGACGTTAAAACAATTTGCTTGCCATTTTGGTGTAGATGATTGAAGATTGAAAAGAAAACATCTTGTGTTTTTTCTTTACCAGTAAAAAATTGAACGTCGTCAATAATTAAAACATCCACCATTTGATAAAAATGAACAAAATCATTGGTAGTATTATTCTTTATAGCATCTATAAATTGGTGTGCAAATTTTTCAGATTGCACATACAAAACTGTTTTATTGGGAAAATTATCTTTTATCTCGATTCCAATTGAATGCGCTAAATGTGTTTTTCCTAAACCAACACCGCCATAAATTAATAGAGGATTAAAAGCTGTTCCGCCTGGTTTATTTGCTACAGCATAACCAGATGCACGGGCCAAGCGATTACATTCACCCTCAACAAAATTTTCAAATGTATGAGATGCGATTAAATTAGATTCAATATTTACCTTCTTTAAGCCTGGAATAATAAATGGGTTGCGAATTTGCTTCTCATTTGTGTTAATCGGCATATTAATAGGAGCGTTTTTTAAGGAGCTAGTATTGTTTGTTGGGATTTTAACAGTGTAAGGACTTGAAGAATTTGAATTATTTTCCATAATAATACTGTATTCTAAACTCCCTTCGTTGCCTATTTCTTTTTTAACAACTTTTCGAAGCAGTTGAATATAATGTTCTTCTAACCATTCATAAAAAAAATGTGAAGGGACTTGGATCGTTAAAATGTTGTTTTCTAATTTAATTGGAACAATTGGTTCGAACCATGTTTTGAATGCTTGTAGAGAGATGTTGTCTTTGATTAACTTTAAACAAGACTCCCATACACCTTCGTGACTTTTAATCATAATTGAATTTTATAAACAGTTTATTTTTACTTTAAAAAAGTGATAAAAAAACACTTTCAAAGCGTATTTTTTTGGAGAGTACAAAGATTTGTATAAAAAAGTTAAAAAAAAAATTGATTTGCTATTGACTTTATAGTTTTTTTTACTCGTTTAAATTTAATCGTGTTTTTTTACTTAAATATGTACTTTCGAAAGTAGTTAAAAATATTTACTTACTGTTCTACTAATTGTTAAATAAAAAAAATAAAATTATAAAAATGCTTAGAAAATTTGAAGGTGCTCATTTTGTTAGAGTGAGATACAGCGAAACAGACAAAATGGGCTTCTGTTATTACGGGAATTATGCTGCATTTTTAGAACTTGGTCGCGTTGAACTTTTAAGGGAAAACAAAATTGTCTACAAAGAACTTGAGGATTTAGGGATTTTATTGCCGGTTTCAGAATTAAGTATCAAATACCTTCACCCAGCAAAATATGATGACCTTCTGAAAATAAAAACTACAATTAGTGAACTTAAAGGAGCTCGAATTTACTTTAACTATGAAATTTATAATGAAAAAGAAATTCTTTTACTAAGCGCCACAACTACTTTGGTGTTTGTTGATGCAAAAACTTTGAGACCAATAGCAGCTCCTGACTTTATATTAGATATCCTAAAATAAAAAAAACTTCTTGAACTCAAAATCTTATCTCTGTAGCGTCAAATCTAAAAGGAGTTCTTTAAGAGACAAAAAATAAAATTAAATTTGTGGTATGAAACAACTAATAGAATGTGTTCCGAACTTTAGTGAAGGTTCTGACATGAGTATAATTAAACAGATCACGAATGAAATTGAAAGTGTTGAAGGAGTTCGTCTTCTAGATGTAGATCCTGGGAAAGCAACTAATAGAACAGTTGTTACTTTTGTTGGAGAACCAATTTCAGTTATTGAAGCAGCATTCCGCGCTATAAAAAAAGCTGCAGAGCTAATTGATATGCGCAAACATACAGGTGAACACCCACGAATGGGAGCAACAGATGTTTGTCCTTTAATTCCTGTGGCAAATATTTCAATGGAAGAAACCGCTGAATGGGCAAAAAAATTGGGTGAGCGCGTAGGAAATGATTTGGCTATTCCCGTATATCTTTATGAGGCTGCTCAAAAAAATCCAGAACGCAAGAATCTTTCTATAATTCGTGCAGGCGAATACGAAGGTTTTTCTAAAAAAATTCTTTTGAGTGAATGGGCTCCAGATTTTGGGAAAGCAATTTTTAATGCTAAAAGCGGTGCAACAGTAATTGGCGCTAGAGATTTTTTAGTTGCATACAATATAAATCTAAATACAACCTCCACGAGACGAGCAAATGCTATTGCTTTTGATGTTCGGGAATCAGGGAGGAAAATCCAAAATGAAAAAGGTGAAGAAATAGTACAGCTTGGCACACTAAAATCCGTAAAGGCTATTGGTTGGTTTATTGAAGAATATGGCGTAGCTCAAATCAGCATGAATCTTACAAACGTAAATATTACTCCCATACATATTGCGTTTGATGAAGTTTGTAAGAAAGCAAATGAAAGAGGTGTTCGTGTTACTGGTTCAGAATTGGTTGGTTTGATTCCTTTAAAGTCTCTGCTGGATGCAGGAAGGTATTTTTTAGAAAAACAACAACGAAGTGTTGGCGTAAGCGAAAAAGAATTAATTCATATTGCAGTAAAATCACTAGGCCTTGATGAACTTTCAGAATTTATACCAGAGAAAAAAATCATTGAATACTTACTAAACGAGGAAAAACAAGACAAACTTGTTAATTTATCATTGCAAGCGTTTGCAAATGAAACTGCAAGTGAATCTCCAGCTCCTGGCGGAGGGTCAATTGCAGCATACATGGGATCACTCGGAATATCCCTCGCAACAATGGTTGCGAATCTTTCAGCACACAAAAGAGGTTGGGATCAGCGGTGGAAGGAATTTAGCGCTTGGGCAGAAAAAGGTCAAAAGATAAAAGATGAATTATTGTACTTAGTTGATGAGGATACCAATGCATTTAATAAAATAATGGAGGCATTCTCACTGCCCAAATCCTCTGAGCAAGAAGTAAAAACACGCTCTGAAGCAATTCAAAATGCTACAAAATATGCAACAGAAGTTCCGCTTAAGACAATGATTTTAGCTTATTCTTCATTCCCAATAATAAAAGCAATGGCGGAGATAGGAAATCCAAATTCCATAAGCGATGCAGGTGTAGGTGTTTTGTGTGCAAGAAGTGCGGTAATTGGTGCATATATGAATGTGCGAATTAACGCAGCGGAACTAAAAGATGAGGTATTTAAAAAAGAAATTCTGGCAAAAGCTGAAAAAATAAAAAACGATGCGATTAAAGAAGAAGAAGCGATTTTAAAAATCGTTTACGCTGTTATATGATTCTCTTTTAAAAAGATTTTGTTCTTCACATTTACAAGAAAAACGATAGTTTCAAAATTAACATTTGAACATTGATAAAGATTTAATTTTCTCAAAAATCAAAAAGTCCTTCAGCATACTTTTGTTGAGTTATGATTTTAGAGAATTCTTCTATACAAGCCTTAGTAAAATTAATTGATGATCCAGATGACTCTATATTTGAGCACGTGCGAGGACAATTAATACAATTTGGACCTGATGCAATTCCTTATTTGGAACAATCTTGGGAAAATGATTATTATGGATTAATTTTTCAAACAAGAATTGAAAACATCATTCAAGACATTCAACTTGAAGTCATAAAAAATCAATTACTTGAATGGACGGCCTCATCTGAAAAAGATTTACTTGAAGGAGCTATCATTATTGCAAAATTTCAATATCCAGATTTAGATGATTCTCAAATATATAATTCAATACAAGCTATCCGAAAAGATATTTGGCTTGAATTAAATGATAATCAGACAGCCTATGAACAAGTAAAAATCTTCAATCGTATCTTCTTTGGAATGCATCATTTTCAGGGTGACACAAAAAATTATTATTCGCCAGTTAACTCCTGTATCAATGTTGTAATGGAAAGTAAAAAAGGTAATCCTTTAGTAATCAGTTTAATTTATAGCATTATTGCTCAAAAATTAGATCTTCCCATTTATGGAGTGAACTTGCCAAATCATTTTATTTTGGCTTATATGGATGATAAAGGAACCGGATTTTTAAGCAATACCCAAAATGAATATGGCGTATTATTTTACATTAATGCATTCTCAAAGGGCAGTGTTTTTGATGCTGCGGAAATTAAATCTTTTTTAGATGAACTCAAATTGAGCTATGAACGCACTTTTTTTGAGCCCTGTTCTAATACAAGTATTATAATGAGGATGATCAATAACTTAATTGCTTCCTATCAACAAATTGGAAATGCTGAAAAAGTAGAAGCACTTATTCGTTTAAAAGAGATTTTAGATTAGCATTGCATTGACCTCAATTCGGACAACAGCTTTATCTGGGGATTTATAAAAGGTGCTTTTTGAGCTAACGCATCAAAATAAGAAAGTAAGCGTGTTGCATTTCCTTCTACCACTAAGACTTCCAGTCGCGTAAAAAAATCTATTCCTAATTCTGAGCCCATGCGTTTTGCAAAATGAACAGAGGAATCAATTGAACATCCAGAGGCAGATTCGATATTTTCATCTACTGAAAAGATTAAATACTGCGAAAAAAGTAAAGTTGCATTGCATTGTAATCTTTTACCATGAGCAGACCAGCTATCAAGAAATACAGTTAATTCCACTCTTAAAAATTGCTCCTCTGAGGCTACTAATTTTCTATTAGCAAGGTATAACCAAATGCGACTTGAACCAGGTAACTCAGGAAAAAGTGATTTAAAGATCTGCTGCATTGGCAATTAATTCTGCTACATCTAAAACTTTTATAGCATCTTCTTTTTCAACATTTTTAATGCCGTCTGTCATCATAGTATTACAAAAAGGACATCCAGTTGCAATAATTTCTGCAGCTGTTTCCAAGGCATCCTCAGTACGCTCGATATTTATTTCTTTTGTCCCTGGTTCTGCTTCTTTAAACATTTGTGCTCCACCTGCTCCGCAACATAAACCCTTTGATTTACAGCGTTTCATTTCTACCAATTCTGCATCTAATTTTTCAATCAATCTCCTTGGTGCTTCATAGACATCATTTGCTCGACCTAAATAACAGGGATCGTGAAAAGTGATTTTTTTTCCTTTGTAGGTTTCGCTGCCTTCCAATGCTAATTTGCCCGTATTGATTAAATCTTGAATTAATTGTGTGTGATGAACAACTTCATATTCACCTCCTAATTCAGGATATTCATTTTTCAATGTATTAAAACAATGTGGACAGGCAGTAACAATTTTTTTTACTTCATATCCATTTAATACCTGAATATTCATCATTGCTTGCATTTGAAAAGTAAACTCATTACCAGCGCGTTTTGCAGGATCACCAGAACAACTTTCTTCTGTTCCAAGAACTGCAAAATTCACCTTGCAATGGTTTAATATTTTAACCAAAGCTTTTGTGATTTTCTTTGCTCGATCATCAAAACTTCCTGCACAACCAACCCAAAAGAGAATTTCTGGCGTTTCACCTTTGGCAATCATTTCAGACATTGTAGGAACATGTAAACTCATATCTTATTCTTCAAAAACTTGAATATTTGTACTTTTTTCAATCATACTGGTAAATTTACCTGTAAAACGAGTAGCTCTTACTATATGATTGTCAATCCAATGATAATTTCCTCCTCTTGGTTTTCCCATTAACAAAGCATGATAATTGAATCCATTTTCCTTGAGCCACAGTTCAGTTACAATTCTATGTTCTTCTACTCTAGAAGTAAAAAAAGTGATAATATGCCCTTCATTAAACCATATGTTAATTGTCTCTAAGGCGTCATCATAACAAGCGGCAGTTAGCATTCTTTCTGGTTCTTCATTTGGAATATCATCGCAAATTGTTCCATCAATATCTATAAGGTAATTTTTTATATGTACAGGCAAAATAGGTGAAAGTGCTTTCCCATTTTCATTTATCTGAATTAAATCATTAGATATTAAATTACTCTTCATTTGCCCAATTTAAACGGTCGCTCTGTGAAAATTGCCATGGAGCTCCATTGTTTTCTATATTCGTCAACATCCCTGTTAATTCTGTTGGCATCTTTGATTCTTCCATTACCAAAAATCTTCTTAAGTCGATTATGACAGAAAGCGGATCGATATTAATAGGACATTCTTCCACGCAGGCATTGCAACTTGTACACGCCCAAATTTCTTCTTCTGAAATATAGGAATGCAATAAACTTTTTCCATCGTCAAAACTTTTACCAAATTTCCGTTGATTATTCCCTACTTCAACCATGCGATCTCGTGTATCCATCATAATTTTTCGAGGAGAAAGTAATTTTCCAGTTTGATTAGCAGGACAGGCAGAAGTACAGCGACCACATTCCGTGCAAGTATAGGCATCAAGAAGATTTTTCCAAGTTAAATCTGTTACATCTTTTACACCGAATCTCAATGGTGCAACATTTGGATCAACTGCTACAGAATATGGATCTGCACTTGGGTCAAGCATTAACTTTACTTCACTTGTAACGGATTCTAAATTGGTAAATTTTCCTTTTTTTTCGAGATTAGAATAATAGGTATTGGGAAAAGCTAAAAGAATATGAAAATGCTTAGAGTACGGGAGATAATTTAAGAAAATGAAGACCATGATTATATGTCCCCACCACCCTATTTGCTCTAATAAATGAAGGGTTTCTATTGATTTTATTCCGCCAAAAAATACAGGTCCAATAAATTGACTGACTGTAAATCCATAAGTGGAATTTGAACTCAATACCTGAGCAGCTTCATCAGCACCATTCATCGTAAAAATGCAGACTAATAAAATGACTTCAAAAATCAGGATTAAATTCGCATCTTTTGTTGGCCATCCTTTTAATTCACTCATCCTTAAACGAGGGACTTTCAACATGTTTCTTCGCGCCAAGAAAGCAATTGTGGCAATAAAAGCCAGCACAGATAAAATCTCAATAAAACTTATCATGAAAGTATAAAATCCTCCCAAAGAAGCACTTAATGAACGATGTCCTCCGGATAGACCATCAGCAAGAATTTCAATTAGTTCAATTTGAGTGATTACAAAGGCAGCATATAAAGCAAGATGGAGAAATGCAGGAATTGGTTTTGAAAACATTTTTTTTTGTCCAAATGCAACTAGTGTCATTAGCTTCAGACGAGTCCAAAAATTATCAGATCGCTTAACATCTCTTCCCAAAAGAATATTACTTCTAACTTTCCAAATGTTGTATCCAAAGAAACCGAATCCAACAATTACAAGTAGTGAAAATAAAATGATTTTCAACATAAAAAATACTTATTCAGGAATACTATCCAATAAATTGCGCAATTTTTTTTCTTCCTTTGAACTTAGTGGTACTCCCTTTGATTTTCGGCCAGTTATCGAAAAATGAATGTACCTCTCTGGATGAATTTGTATATCAGAAACAAGATTTTGTAGTTCATTGTTCGTTTCAACTAACTCATTATATAACTTTTCATCATGAATCAATTTACCCAATGTTCCATTCCCTTTACCAGCTTCGTCTAAAACGATATTTAATTTCTTAAGTGTAGTTTGAGCATCAAGAATTACAGTTTTAAAATCAGCAGTAACAAAATCATCTGTGATTTTCTTTGTATTTCCCAATATAGCGGTGATTTGTTCATTACTTTTTTGCAAGTTTGATGTAATTCCTGCTACATTTTCCATAATTCTAGAAAATTGAATTCTTTCAGTCTTAACAAATCCCTCGATTTCGGAGGCAACATTTCCTAGTTTTTGAATTGTTAATTTTACCTGTTTCAAACTACCCTCTATTTCAGATGTTGCTGTAGTATCCCAAAAAGCAGACAAAGAAACAACCATTTTATCAATAGAAGCCATCATCCCTTGTAACTTTTGTGCAATTGGATCTGCATAGGCCTTTACTTGAGATATCATGTCTACACTTAACCTTCCTGGTATAGAAGCTCCGGGCAGGTAATTTCCTTTTGAAAGATCTGAAGATAATTTTATTAAAATACCCTTACTAAATAAATCCAATGAACCGATTTCTATAATTGTACCTTTAGGCAAAACAACATCAGAATTATTTATGGTAAATGTGATTTTAACTCGTTTCTTAGGGTTACTGTTTGGGACATAAATTACTTTTTTAACTTTACCAACAATTACTCCATTCAACGTTACGTTACTAGATACTGCAAGTTGCCCTGAATTTTCAAAATAGGAATGATATTCCAAATCACCTCCAAAAAAACTATTGCCTTTAAGAAAGTTAACTCCAAGAACAAGCAAGATAATTCCTACAATTGCACTAAATCCTACTTTTAATTCTCTTGTAAATTTCACCTCACTTATTTTTCTGCTAATTTAATAGCTTTTTCTATACTAATTCGTTCTCCATTTAAAAAAGCAACCAAAAATGCATTTTGGAAGCCCTTTTTTATTAGTTCTATTTTATAATTTTTTGCCATTTGATAATCAGAAAAATTCCCAATACAGTATTTATACATTTTATCCTGTTCGTATTCAAAAACCTCATAGCCTTTAAATAAGTTATATGAATTATCTCTTCTTTGGTCCCAAGTCTCAACTTGAACTCTAAAAACTAGACCTGAACTATCCTTTGCTATTGAAACAGGTGATTCAACTGGTTCACTTATAATTTCATCATTTTTTTCTATTGTAACAGGTATTTTATTTTCTATTTGATTACGGTAATTTTCAAATGCATTAAACATCAAGTCTGCCATATTTACTTGTCCAGTTATGTTACCTAAAAATTTCTCTTCATTTGGATTCGTTAAAAATCCAGTTTCTATTAATACACTTGGCATTGTAGTTTTGTAAAGCACTAAAAAGCCAGCTTGTTTTACACCTCTATCATATCTTCCAAATTTTTTAAATGCTTTTTGTAATTTTTCTGCAAATAATATAGAATGGTCTAAAAAAACTTTTAATTGCAACTGTCGAACAATAATTGCATCAGCTGATAGATCAATTTCTTTGTACTTTGCTCCTTTGTCATCCTCTAGTGCAATGATTGAATTTTCGCGTTCAGCAACTCTTTGTTGAGCTTCTGTGCGATGAAGACCCAAAACATAGGTCTCTGTACCATATGCCCCCTCAGTACCAGCATTAGCATGAATACAAATAAATAGGTCTGCTTTTGCACGATTTGCAATGTTAGCTCGTTCTATTAACTCAACAAATACATCTTTATCTCGGGTGTAAATTATTTTTATTTCAGGGTATTTTGCTTTTATCAAAGATCCTAATTTTAAAGCCATCGATAAACAGACTTCTTTTTCGAATGCAAAGTTACCGTGACAACCAGGGTCTTTTCCACCATGACCAGCATCGATAACAACCGTTTTAATCTGCTGAGAATACAAGGGGAATAACTTACTGCAAGTAAATAGAACAACTAATAAAACCAATAATTTCAAAAGAAAATCGTTTTTCTTAAACTCTCTTAAAATTGGTAACTTTGCACAATGCATATTCATACGACAAATTTAGGCCTTTAGTTTTGACTGCTAATCATTTAACAAGAGAACTTTTCTTCGTTGCATTGTTGATAATGTTTTCTTTTTTATCTGTTACAGCACAACAGGAAATCAAAGATTCTACTGTGATAAATGACAATTTAATAGAAAGTATTATTTCCTATAGTGCTAATGACACACTATTTGCAGACTTAAAAAATAGGAAAATACACTTAGTGGGAAATGCTAAAGTTCAGATGGAGGATATTACAATTAAAGCAGGATATATATTAATTGATTTAAAAACAAATGAAATACTAGCATCTTATCGTTATGATAAAGACAGTAATAAAATTGAATTACCTGGATTTTCTGATGGAAATGAAGCAATTACTTGCGAAATAATGCGCTATAATCTAAAAACAAAAAAAGGATATCTAAAGGAATTAGACCTAAAGCAAGATGAGTTTTTTTTTCAAATGAAAACCGCAAAAAGGCAATCCAACGAGGAAGTTCATTACCGAAACGGAAAGTTAAGTACCTGTGATCAAGAAAATCCACATTATCATTTCCAAATGTCAAAAGGTATTATTATTCCAGAAGAAAGAATTGTATCAGGACCTTTAAATTTATACATCAATGGAATTCCTACCCCACTTGGATTACCCTTTGCAATTATTCCAAATCAAAAGAAAAAATCCTCAGGATTGTTATTTCCAGAATTTATTCCTTTATCTCAATATGGGTTTGGGTTCCAAAATTTAGGTTATTACATCCCAATAAATGACATGATGCAAACTTCTATTTATTCAAATATTTACAGTCGTGGAAGTTGGGGCTTAAGAAACGACTTGGATTATTCAAAAAAGTACGCTTTCTCTGGAAATCTATCTCTTGGATTCCAACAATTTCGGTCGGGATTTCCAAGTAAGCAAAATAACAATAAGGTAAGTGTAAATTGGTCGCATAGAAAAGAAGTAAAATCAAATCCATATTGGGATTTCTCTTCAAATGTAAATTTTATTTCTGACAACAATTCCAAGAATAACTTAGACCCGATAAATCCTGAATATTTTAACAATAGTTTTAATTCTGATATCAATATCAATCGATTATTTCCCGGAAAGCCCTTAACGATGGGTATGAAAATTTCTGTTCGTCAAAATTCATTGGCTAAAAATATTTCCTTAATTAGTCCCATATTTAATGCCAATCTAACACGTATTTTTCCATTTAAAAATAGTTTTAAAATAAATAATACGGAATTTAAGAAAACCATTTCAAGAATTGGAATAAGTTATAACATGGAAGCTCAGAATCGTTCTACATTTAAAGATTCATTAATTCAACAAGCTGATTTTGGTGCTATTTCAAGAGAATTTTTTAATGGTGTTTCTCAGAATGCGACTTTACAGACTACAATGGGCCTATTTGGGAATACATTAAAGATCAATCCTATTATGAATTATGGAAATAAAATCAATTTTCAGCAAATTGAAAAAACATACAATTCTACTACAAACAATACAAATATCGATACTTTAAGAAGATTGGGAATGGCTCAAGAATTCAACATGAGTATAAATATGACAAGTATTCTATACTCCTATTTTCGAGTCATTGGAAAATCTAAGCCGCTAATGAGGCATCTAATGACACCTAGTATTGGATACCGATACATACCAAAACTTAATTCTTTGATAACTTCTAATGCGGGTGTAAATCAAAATGCTATTGTTTATTCTCCTTTTGAAAGAAGCGTCTATACTGCAGGAAATACTCAAGCTTCTTCGCTCCTAACATTTGGACTAAATAATTCTTTAGAGTTAAAAGTTAAATCAGAGAAAGATACACTTACAGGATTCAAAAAAATTCGCTTAATCGATCAATTTTCTCTAACAGGATTCTATGACTTTTTGAAAGATTCTATGCAGCTTTCTAATATCGCTATGAATTTGAGAATCAGTCCAGCTACATGGATAAATTTCGTTTCGAATGCAACTTTCAGCCCATACTCTTGGGATATAATAACTGGTAAGACAGCAGGTGCATATGCAAGTGCCAAAGGACAGGGAATTGGAAGAATTTTAAATACAAGTTTAACGACTTCTATTACACTTGCTCCAAAAAGTTCTAGGGCTAAAATTGATGAAAGTGGAGAACAAAGAAATACAAATTGGGACAGTGACTTCAATTATTTTGCACTACATCCAGAGCAAGCTATTTATTTTGACATCCCTTGGAAAATTTCCCTTTCGCACGTTTATTCATTAAATGCTAATCAAGCAATATCTAATTTATCTAAAGAGAAGTTTTTTCAGACACAAACCTTAGTAATGAATGGTGATGTGAGTTTTACAAAAAAATGGAATATTTCCGGAAATTTAAACATTAATGTAAATTCGTTAAAATTAACAAACGCATTTATTTCATTAAATAGAAATTTACACTGTTGGGCATTATCTTTTTATTATGTCCCAATAGGTGGGAATAGAAGCTTTTTACTAAGTATAAGAAATACATCTTCTATTTTTAAGGATGCTAAAATTGAGTTTAGAAAACCGCCAGGATTTTTATAGAACTTATTTGATTTTTATTCCATCCCTTTCAGCTAAAACGGCAGTAAATTTCGCTCCAAAAAATACAATTTGTGCAGAATAATGCACCCAAGCTAAGAAAATAAAAAGAGATCCTGCAATACCCATATTTCCGAGGAAAAAATAATTATGTAGGTAATACTTGATTAATAATTGGCTTAAAAACAATAAAACTGAAGTTACAAAAGCTCCTTTTATCGCCAATTTTATAGGCACAAAACCATCGTGAATGTATTTGAAAACAATAGTAAAAATCAAAATATTACTAAAAATTGAAATGAGGTGCTGAAAAAACTCTAAGGTAAAATCTATAAAGCCATTTTTATAATGAAGATAATTTGTAAAAGCATAAAAGATAAAACCCTGCAGGAAATACAAAAGGATGATAATGAATGCAAATAAAGCCAAAAAAGCAACCGATAAAAACCGAAAACCGATAAGATCCATAATAATATTTTCCTCGTGTCTTTTCTTTTTGCTAATATTAAAGAATTCATTGATGCTTCGCTTAAGGGAAACTAAAAATGCTGAGCAACCATAGAGTAATATTCCTATGCTTACGATCTCTAGGAAAAGACTCGGCTTATCAAAATTTACACTGTTTAAAAAATCCATTAGTCCTTTAGTATCAGAAATTCCTATTTGATTTTGAAGTAGATCCTCAATGATTTTTTGCATTTGATCTTTTCCTACAACTCGACCAAATATTGAAGTGCTCAAATAGACAATAGGAATAAATGCAAATAGAGTATAATAAGCTAAAGCAGCGCCGTGAAAGAATGCCCCTTCAGAAAAATAACCTATAATCGAATCTTTGAAAACAGCTAAAATAGCGTACCAAGGACGTTTGTTATTTTTTTGAGGTAAGTCGGATGTATCTGAGGTCATGTTGTTTGTCAAAGCTATACAAAATTATTTCTTCTTGCTTTTCTGTTTTAAAATAATTGTGATAAAGCGAACCTACAAAAATTGAACGAATATAAGACAAACAAATACCATTTGAATCAGAAATTTGATATTCATCTGGTCTGAAGGTTATTTTCTCTCCCTTAATTTCTATACTATTTAAGGGACCAAAAAGAAAGGCCTGAGGATTATTTTTATTTTTATAATATAATTCTGTTGGACTATATTTTTTACTTAATAATCCATTACGAAGTAGACAAATGGAATCACACAAGCCAAGAACATCTTGACCTTCATGGGAAACTAAAACTATACTGACGCCCTCTTTATCCCGAAGATTCAATAAATGATTGCTTAATTTTCTGCGTAAAGTCGCATCTAAATGACCAAAAGGCTCATCTAGAAATAAGACTTTTGGCTTGTTTGAAATTGCACGTGCAATCGCCAAACGTTGTTGTTCGCCTCCAGATATTAAATTAGATTTTACAGCTTGTATTTTTGTTAACTCAAACAATTTTAATAACTGTAAAACCCTTCTTTCTCTTTGATTTGTTGGTAAAAATAAAATTGATTCACGAATGTTTTCTTCAACAGTATGGTATAAATCCAGTTTAAAATCTTGGTTTACAATAGAGAAGTCTTTAAACCCAGGAACTAAGAGTTGCGCAGCGCTTGGTAATTTTTTGGAGTCAAATAGAAGTATTCCTTCATCTGGAGTTAATAAACCAGCAGCTATTTTTAAAAGAGATGATTTTCCAGCACCACTTTTACCAACTAAGCCGATTATTTCTGCAGGAAACAACTTCAGGTTTACCTTTTTTAATATCGTTTTATCGAAGGAATGAGATATATTTTTTAATTCCAGCATCAAAATAGTAATTCCTTAGGAAATTCTTTTGATGCAATATAAATTCCAGGAATAGGATTTGCCATAGGCTCGAAATCCTTTATATAAATTTTGATAGTCCATTGATTTTCATTTTTATCAACTCGAGCTTCAGATAGAATACTTTCTGAGGCACCAACATATAAATCAGGAGCGTCTGAGGAAATAATTTTAATCAAACGCATATTTGGTACTTCTATAGAGAAATCCTTGCCCTCTGCTGAGATACCGGCTAATAAATATGTACTATCTTTTAATGGTATTGCCTCAAGAACTGAGCTAGAAACACGTAATTCGTCTTCCCATCCATACTTCTTGTTATCAGGAGTTTGCTCTCCTTTGTTTTGAGAGTCTGCTAATTCTTGAGAATACAAATCATTTAATAAATAAGTGTGAATAGTACAGGTCATAGTTATTTTTTTTTATTATCCAATTCATTCTCCTTAAATGCTGAAGGCATTAAATCTGGGACTATTTTTAAAATTAATGGCAATAATAAGGCACCACCGGGCAATAAAAAAATTCCAATCGAAGGAACAGATTTTAGAATATCCATAAATTGATTTTTTACCATTTCTTTCTCCTCTTTTGTTAATTCTTTTGTTGTAGATTTTTGAATCAACGAAACTAATTCTTTACTTTCTTTTAATTCTGTGATCAACTTATCTTTATTTCGCCCTAAGATTCGAATCCATCGATTTGAAAACCCTTGGAAAGGCAAAGAAGATTTAGAATCAAAAAAAATGGATGGAGTCTCTTCTTGCTTTTTTAGTAAAAATAAATCACAACGTAATTCCGCTTCAGTTATATCTTTTTCAGATAAACACAAAAATTCACCAAAGTCATAATGATAATTTCTTTCTGATAAATATGATTCAGGTGATTTATGAGCTATTAACAATCCCAATTCAAATGTAATTCCGAGTAAAAGTGGATTCTGAATAGTTGATATATTAAAATTACTTTTATTAATTCCATTATTTATATAGAATTCCATTTTTAATTTAGCATCTTTTTCAAGTTGCGAACAATTCAAAAAATGAGTTAATAAGCGTTGTTCATTATCTTCAATCTTACAGTCTACATGTGCCATATAAATAATCCCCTTCATTACAAAAGAGACATAGTTTGAATACTCTGAATCTAAGGAGGCGATCTTTTTGTCTAAGTACTCTTGAAACAAAATCACATCCAAGAAAACAAAACAATTAGATAAATAATTGAGCCAATAATTCGATTCAAAAATAGTAGTTTCAACTCGAATACGATTGGATAATTTAATTTCTAACTGTTCGACGGCAGAGGATTTAAAGACTTTATTAAACCAATTTGATTGTTCTTTTTCAAAATAAAAAGAATGAAGTAATTGAAGGAAGATATTTTTATCAAATGGTGCTTTTGTGCTTTGCAAATAAGAATACAACAATGCTTCAAAAAGAAGTAATTTTAATTTTTCTTCAATTGTGTACTTGTCGGTACTTATATTACTGAAATAAATAAAACTAGTTGGAACTCCATAAATCAAGCCTGTTTTACTAGCTAAACTTTGAAAACTCTCCTCTTTTTGATGATTTTCAGAAATAGATTCAAGAGAAAAAACCTTGTTTTCAAGTAGTTGAAAGTATTTTTGAATCCAATTTTTAGATCCTGGAGAAAATTGTTGCTTATCTGATGGCATAACGCAAGGCGAGACCTCCACCCCATATAAATCCTATGTTAGGAGAAATAAAAAAATAAGGGCCCGTGTCAATTGAAATATTTAGGGGAAGATCTTCAAAATTATATTCCAAACCTAATAATGCCTTTGGGGCAAGATGAAAGATTGATGAAGTTAAACCTAAAAGAACCCCACCTCCATAGTAAAAAGAAAAGCCTTCTTCTAAAGCCTGCATTCGCTCATAATCTATTTGTACATTAAATCCAACATTATAAGGATATCTCCCAAAACCTCCAATACTAGCTTCTAAATAATCTGAATTGGAAATTGATTTTTTGGCATTCAAAGAGCCATATCCTGGATAACCTCCTTTAAAGCCAAGAGCCATTTTATAATTTTGGGAAAAAGAGGTGCTAGCTAAAAGTAAAATAAGAACTGTGAAACTTGTTTTCATAAAAAAATTTAGAAACAAAATTATAATTTTCCTGCAACAGTAATCGCTTTTCTTTGGGCAAAAAATAAACTACCATTTGTTGAAAAGGCCTCAAAAAATAGAACATATACTCCAATACTTGCTTTAACAAAGTTATCTGTTAATCCATCCCAAGAAAATGTGCCTTCTGTTCCTAATAATTCATTTGAACATATCGTTCGAATTAAACGACCTCGGTCATCATAAATCGTTACTTTTCCCAGCATTCCTGTCTCACTCATCTGGTAATTTAATTGAACAACATCTTGGTAACCATCATTGTCTGGTGAAATTAAGTCACTTGATAAATTAAAATTTCCATTTGTTAGTGCCGGTAAATACTGAGAGTTTTTTCTTCCTGGACTAGCAAAACCAATTGATTCAGCTGCGGAATGCCAATTAAATGAACTACTAGATAGGCCATTTGGATCAATACGTTCTAAAGAAACTCCGTCTGTATTATCTAAAAGTTTAAAATGCCAAGTGTCTAAATAAGAAACCTGATCTATTACCTCCGAATTATAAATAATATACACTGTACTAGAATCGTTATCGTAACTTGGTAATTCAGCATATAGAAATTTTCCTGGCACCGAAAAAGGATAGGTTTGTTTTACAAAAGAAGAGTCCTCTCCTAAAACAACAAAATCTTTTGGTTTCAAAAGATAATTACTAGAAATAGACTTAAAATTTGAGATAGTGTCATCGTCAAAATTTGCCAAGAGCCAATCTTTTAGATTGATGACTTTATTGGAGTTATTGTATAATTCAACCCAATCTTGTCCGCCATTTTTTGGGTTTTGTAAAATCTCATTGATGATTATATCGCCTTTCTGTGGCAGTTCGGGTAAAATAAATTCTCCATTCCTACCAATACTATTCAACCAGCAATCTGAGATAGGATTTATAGTGTAATTGTAAAGTTGAGAAGGCATAATATTTTCATTCAACTGAATTGTCATCATAGATGGATAAGCTCCTTGAATATATTTATTTTGTACTGTTAGACTTGGGTCAAAAGTAAGTGTACAAAGCGCTAAAGATGATGAATCCATTCCTTCATTAAAATAGAATTCCAAATAATTTGGTGCCAAAGCAAGAACTAAATCTATTTCTGGTCCTTCCATATCAATTGAAACATCATAAACAGAATTGATAAGTCCCGGAGTGCCCCCAGAGCTTGAATTTGAAGCAATCCAGTTGTCTTCGTCGGAGCAGGGATCATTTGGATTAATAAGTTCTAGAGAAAAGCCACCATCTCTTTTTATCTCATCTTGGTACCAATCATCTGTATAACTTAGTTTATCTAGGATTAGTCCAGTATTATTTTTCAAGACAACATCGTCACCGGCATTATTTAAACTTGGAAAAGAAGTTGTCCCAACTGCTGAACTTAATGTAAATAAAGGGACATTTGCTGTAGCTGTTACGATTTTATATTCACCTGGAAGTAACCAAGCCTCACCAATGGTTCCTTCAGAAGAGGCGTCACCAATTTTCCAACCTTGAAGATTAAAAAACTTTGAGCTTTTATTATAAATCTCAACATATTCTATTTCTGGAAGCCCGATTACTGGTGTGGGATCAGCAAAAAATTCAGAGATTATAACATCTCCTTTTACAACTAAATCTGCGACTAAATATTGAAATTGAGCGCTTTGATTGTTCGTTGAAGTATTGCCTGCTAAATCTGAAATTGAAGCTGCAAAAAGTGTATAACTTACTCCATTTTGAAGCGGAGAAAGAGGAGTAATATGAACCAAAGCGGGATTTATTAAATCAATTGCTGCTGTTGCTGCACTCTGAAATGGAAGAATATCATAATTATTTGTATTCTCAGCACTTAAGCTTGTAACTGCTTCATTGAATAGCACATCAATTTGTAGTGCTGAAATTGCAGTTGCACTTAATAATACTGGGGGACTTAAGTCAACTATTTCATTTCCAACATAAATATTATCGTAATAAAATTTATTTGCATTACTCAAAGTATAAACGCACAGCAGACCAAAATGGGAACCAACTAAACTAGAAGCATCATTTCCACTTGCAATCAATGAATAACTATTTCCTCCAGTAAAGTCAGCATAAATTGTCCACAATCCAGATAAAGAACGAATTACTTTAACAGAAACAGCAAAGCTATTTGCTATTTGAGCATCTGGTCCTGCACAAATTTGAGTTGAAATGCCGTTCACCATTTTAAACAAGCGGATTGCATCTAGGGCAAGTGCTTCTCCAAATTGCAAATAATAGCCATTTTGAACCAAGGTTAAATTCGAATTATCAGCACTTAAAAAAACCCTTCCATAATTACTAGAAGAAGGTGAAAAAGATTGCTTTACCCAACATCTCCATTCCTTATTATCAAGTGTACTTAAGCCATGAGGTGTCGCCAGATAAGAGGTGTCGCCAAGTGTATTGCTTACTTGCAATTGATTGCCATTATTTACGATATAATCCAAATTGGTACCTGTCCAAATAGGGCTATTTGTAAAATCACCATCGGTAAAATCTTCATTGATTTGAGAATGAACACTTCCAAAAAAGAGTAATAATGGTATTAAAAAATAGTGTTTCAATGAATTTATTTTACTCCAAATATACTAGAAATTTTGTGGGAAAATCTAAGTTCAAAAAGATTAATGAAGTAAAAAAATAATTTCAATTAGAACAATACAAGACATTAAGGAGGATAATAAATACTAAATTTGCAGTAAAATTATTTGAAACTATGAGAGTAGCTGTTGTTGGTGCCACAGGAATGGTTGGAAATGTGCTGTTGCAAGTTCTAAGAGAGCAAAATTTTCCAATCACAGAATTGATTCCTGTTGCTTCAGAAAAATCTGTAGGAAATATTATTTTATTTGGCGGACTTGAATTCACCGTAGTTGGATTACAAACTGCTCTTGAAATGAAACCTGATCTTGCTATTTTTTCTGCTGGTGGAGAAACATCTTTAGAATGGGCTCCAAAATTTGCAGCAGTCGGATCAACTGTTATTGATAATTCTTCAGCTTGGAGAATGGATCCCACAAAAAAATTAATAGTGCCTGAAATTAATGGGGAAATTTTGAGTGCAAACGATAAAATCATTGCAAATCCAAATTGCAGTACTATTCAATTGGTCTTAGTTTTGGCACCTCTTCATAAGAAATACGGTGTAAAACGCGTTGTTGTTTCAACATACCAATCTATTACTGGAACTGGTGTTAAGGCAGTAGAACAAATGGAAAACGAAAGAAAAAGCCTACAAGGTGAAATGGCTTACCATTATCCAATAGATAAAAATTGTATTCCACAATGTGACACATTTTTAGAAAATGGCTATACAAAAGAGGAAATGAAATTGACAAATGAAACTAAGAAAATTTTAGATCCTATTATAAATGTAAGTGCTACTGCTGTGCGTGTTCCTGTTGTTGGAGGACACTCTGAAGCTGTAAACATTGAATTTGAAAATGAATTTGACTTGACTGAAGTGCGTAAATTACTACACGAAATGCCTGGAGTAACTTTAAAAGATGATCCTACAACAAATACCTATCCAATGCCAAAATATGCTGAAGGAAAAGACGATGTTTTTGTCGGAAGAATTCGTAGAGACGAAAGCCAAGAAAAAACATTAAACCTTTGGATTGTGGCTGATAATCTAAGAAAAGGAGCTGCAACAAATGCTGTACAAATAGCAACTCTTGTTCAAAAGCGATTTTTCTAAGTTGTTTTCTTCTTTTTTAACTTAGACGCATCTAGCCAATAAATAATCTTAAACGAAAAACTATTCATGAGGCCTTTTTCAAAGGTATAATCTCATCTGAAATTAAAAGCACAAACAGTTTTTGATAATTTATGCAATACAAGCCCAAAAAGGAATTTACTCCTTCACAATTTGAAAAGGTTTGTAATTACCATCAATTTTCAATGTGTAAATTCCTTTTGAGAGATTAGTAAGATACACATCTGTTGTAATGCCATTCAATTTTCCTTTATATACTTCTCTGCCCATTTGGTCAAAGATTTTGAAGATTTGGTGCATGTCTTCTTTTCCTTGGATGGTGATGATGTTAGATGTTGGGTTTGGAAATACAGTAAAAACTAATTGATTAGCTTCCTGTAAATCATTATAATATCCTAATTTGACCACCCAACCATCTCCACTTCCATAAGAACCCGAAATAGTACTATTATAATCATTAGATTGAATTGACCCGGCAAGCACAAAACCTCCATCTGTAGTTTCGACAATAGAATTTGAAACATCATGGTTAACACCACCATAACATTTTTCCCATGTTTTATTACCTGCGCTATTCAATTTTACAATCCAAAAATCATTGAACCCATAATTATAGCTAACATCTCCGTTAAATGAATTGGTATAACCTGTAACAGCATATCCACCATCAGCGGTAACAACAACATCATTACCACCTTCACTTATGGAACCACCAAGAGAATTTTGCCATTGAATATTCCCTAAATTATCAGCACGAAAAACCCAAACATCACTATCATCGTTATCAATATTATTACTTCCCCATACATCTCCATTATATGAGAATGTTTCGCCCGTAAATACAAATCCTTGATCCGGAGTAATTTTCAGTGAATTACCATAATCTTGTGATGAACCACCATATAATTTTTGCCATAGTTCATTACCAAAAGCATCCGTTTTAACTACCCAAAAATCATGTTCACCATGATTACCCATTCCAATATATGAAGTTGAATTACCTGAAAAATATAAAGATCCATCATTTAATATTTCAACTGAATTAAAACTATCGTCCTCACTATCACCAAAACACTTCTTCCAATTAATATTTCCAGAAGAAGTAAGTTTTACGACCCAAGCATCAGTTTGATACCAATTATTAGAATTAAACCCTGTTACATCTCCGTTATTGTTTGTATTTGTTTCCCCTGCAACAATGTATCCGCCATCTGTAGTTTGCTTGATCGCATAGGCTTTCTCTTGATTATTTCCACCAAGACATTTTTTCCACTGTATGACTCCAGAGCTGGTTGTTTTAAAAACGAAAATGTCTGAATAACCATTATTTTGCCAACCATGAAATCCAGAACCAGCAATATCTCCATCAATGGAATGTGTCCAACCGCATACTATGTAGCCCCCATCTGAAGTTTGTTGAATATCACTTCCATACTCATAATATGAACCACCATAGCACTTCTGCCACTGAATTACACCAACGTTGTTAAGCTTTACAACCCAAATATCCATTAAACCATGATTACCACTCACATCATTATTATTAGAACCTGTTGATCCAACTAAAATGTAACCACCATCATTCGTTTTTCTAATTTTTTGAATTAAATCTTCTCCTGATGAATAAACGGTTGTATCATTGATTTGAACAGTATCGCCATATACCCCACCTAGACATTTTTGCCATTCAATAGCTGGACCTTGCGCATAAAACCCAAAAGCCAAAAAACTTGCAATAAATGTTGATAAAAACTTCTTTTTCATAATAATAAATCTTAGATGATAAATCTTAGTTGATAAATCTTAAATAACAAATCTAAATAAAAATCACAAACTAATCATATATTATTTATAGTTAATCACTTATCCAAATTAAACGAGGTATTATTAAATCAACTGTTTATTGGATTAAAATTTATGCGAAACAACTATGACGAAAGCCAAGAAAAAACATTAAACCTTTGGATTGTAGCTGATAATCTAAGAAAAGGAGCGGCAACAAATGCTGTACAAATAGCAACTCTTGTTCAAAAGCGATTTTTCTAAGTTGTTTTCTTCTTTTTTAACTTAGACGCATCTAGCCAATAAATAATCTTAAACGAAAAACTATTCATGGGGCCGTTTTCAAAGGTGTTTTGCAGATTAGTGAAATAACTTTCATTGACACGGTTATCAGAACTAAAAATAGCATTTTTCCACACTAAATTTATTTCACTTGCAGGCATGAAAACCCAACGATATTGTAAATCAATAGTAAAAGCATTGTAATTTATATTGTATGCAGAATTTCCATTTACAGTCAAGCCAGAATAAGTATCAAGGGGACTTAATCTACCATTTTCATTGAGCGTGAAAAAAGACGCGTATTCAATTGCTGAGCGGTAATGCCTTAAGCGAAATGTCATACTCATTCGATTTGATAGAATGTAATCCATAGAAATAGCTTGTGTGGTATTAATTCTATCGCGCTTGCCAAAAATAATTTCCGGAATGTTTTCAGCGGGCGTTTCAAATTGCAGAGCGTATGCCTGACTATTTAGCTCAAAATTCTGTTCCCAATTATATTTTAAGAAAAGGAAATTTGTAATACGCACACGAGGACTAAAATTATAATTCCATTCATTCCAATCTGCTCTGTCAACAAAGGAATAATCTCCTCTCAAATCAAAGGCAAAGCGTTTTTGATAATTTGAGGAAATCCATGCGCCAAAATTTGATGCAACTGGACGAATAAAATAAC
>Ga0214919_10003821_pt1 | contig 22440 bp, 23 predicted proteins | sample LL1503_MetaG_FD_177994 | JGI IMG/M metagenome (GOLD analysis project Ga0214919, IMG submission 177994) | Freshwater microbial communities from Lake Lanier, Atlanta, Georgia, United States - LL-1503 | ecosystem: Environmental > Aquatic > Freshwater > Lake | place: USA: Georgia | collected... | reverse complement strand
GGTCACACCCACGCGCGCGTTTGAAGCGGGCTTAAGAATTTATTACTACCGCGCTCTTGAAACAGAGCCGCGCATTCCATTTGACGAAGTGATTCTGTTTCAAGATAAGCAACTTGTGGTCGTGGACAAGCCGCACTTTCTGCCGGTTATTCCATCTGGCCGCTACTTGCAAGAAACTTTACTTGTGCGACTAAAGCGCAAGTTGAGCATTGACACGCTTGTTCCCATTCATCGCATTGATCGCGGCACCGCGGGCGTGATTGTGTTCAGCGTGCAGGAAAGCACGCGCGGAAAATATCAACAACTGTTCGCCACGCGTGACGTGCGCAAAACATACGAGGCCATTGCACCCATTAATCGCGCGCTGAACTTTCCACTGACGCACCAAAGTTGCTTGACGCCAGACGACCATTTCATGCGCATGAAAGAAATCAACGGCGAAGCGAATTCGCAGACGCATTTCGAAATGATCCGCGAGATCACACCCACGCTTGCGCTGTATCGCCTTCGCCCAATCACGGGCCGCAAGCATCAACTTCGCGTGCACTGTGCGGCGCTTGAAATTCCAATTGTGAATGACCCCATGTATCCAACATTTCTGCCAGAGCCCGCGCGCGATGCGCCTGAAGATTTCAGCAAGCCACTGCAACTCTTGGCGCGCACAGTTGAATTCACCGATCCCATCACCGGCGCGGCGCGCACATTCACAAGCGCACGCCAACTAGAATTGCTTGCGACACACCCATGAACACCACACCGGACAAATCAGCCGCAGGCCGACTTGAGTTGATCTGCGGTCCCATGTTCGCAGGTAAAACCACCGAACTCATTCGCCGCATTGAAGCCGCGCGCGCCGCGCAAGAAATCACGCTTGCAATAAAGCCCGCAAAAGACACGCGCTACGCCAATGAAGAATTGGTCACGCATGCAGGCGGGCGCACCCGCGCCATAGCCGCGGCAACCGCCTCCGACATTCTTGCCGCGGTCGGTGACGCGCGCGTAATTGGTATTGATGAAGCGCATTTCTTTGGCGCGGAACTTTCGGCAGTATGCCTCACGCTTGTCACTTCAGGTCGGCGCGTAATTATTGTCGGTCTGGAATTTGACCACCGCGGCGACGGGTTCGAACCATTTCCAACATTGCTTGCGCACGCGCATGACACCACTCGAATCACTGGCGTGTGTTCTTCTTGCGGCGGCGCGTCTATTCATAGTCAGCGCATGGTCACAAGCGCTGAACGCATTCATGTAGGTGGCATTGGCGATTACGAACCGCGATGCGCCGCGTGCTTTATTCCAAGTGCGCGATGAAAAGTTGTTTCCACAGAAACTTATTCAATTTGCTGTTTTTGCGGCAACTTTGTTTGCTTCATAAATAATTACAAACCCGCGCCGCCATCATTCACCACAACAAAGCGCGCCGCGGATTTATAACCGCCAGCGAAACGACCAAAGATGGGCTCCGCAAATTCATGAAAGAATGCGCGCGCTTGCTCCACGCCAAGCTGGCGCACTCCAGAAAGTTCCAACGCCTCCCAGCGGCTCCATCGCACGGTGGAAGGCGCGTCAACATAAATTGAAATATCCAAATGCGCCCGCGGAATTTCATGCAGCGCGTGAATTCCTTCGCACACAACAATCGGCGCGCCCTGCACGCGTTGATAGCCCTCGCGCGAGTGCGACACAAATGACCACACAGGAATTGTTACATCCTCACCGCGGCGCAGCGACGCTAAATCACTGGCCAGGCGCGGCAAATCAGAATGTTCTGGCACGTCGCGCAAATGCTCAGGCGTGACGTCGTAGTTTGGAAAATAATGATCCGTGGCAATCACGCACGACGAAAGTTGCGCGGCTAATGTGCTTTTACCCGCGCCAACCGGACCAGTTATGCCAATTACCACGCGCTCCGTCACGCCAGCGTGCGTCGCATGAATGGGGGTTTCATTTCCAACCGCAGTCGCATTCTTGCGCGCAATATCTGTCACTAATTTCATGTCTTCACTATTACCCCCCGCTCGCCCTGCAGCCAATCGCTTGGCCGCCACAATTTCCGCCACCGCATCAAGAATGCGCGCACGTGCACCGTTCCACTGCAACATTTCTTGTTCACGCATTGGCTCGCTCATACTGTCCTCATGAACTCAGAGTACTCATCAATTCACTATTCTGTAGGTCACATGCAACAATTCACCGGACTTATTGGCGTTGTCGTCATTCTTACAATTGGATTCTTGCTGTCCACCAACAAGCGCAGCATTAATGTGCGCACGATTGTCTCTGGAGTGGCCATTCAATTTCTAATCGCGTTTCTGTTCCTTCGCTTTCCGCCAGTAGTTCACGTGTTCGATTATTTCGCCGCCGGCGTCACCCGCGTCATTTCTTTCGCCGATCAAGGAACAGCGTTCATCTTTGGAAAAGTGGGCGACGCCAGCGGACCATGGGGATTTATTTTCGCCGTCAAGGTACTGCCCATTATTATTTTCTTCGCGTCATTCATGGCGGTGCTCTACCACTTGGGAATTATGCAACGCGTTGTAGCCACACTGGCTTGGATCATCCGCCGCGTGTTGAATGTCACCGGCGCCGAAGCTCTCTCCGCGGCCGCGAATATTTTCCTTGGCCAAACAGAGGCGCCGCTTACGGTCAAGCCGTTCATTGCCACCATGACGCGCTCGCAAATCATGGCAATTATGACGGTGGGCTTTGCAACCATTGCCGGCAGCGTTATGGCCGCGTACATAGTCATGCTTGGCGGCGATCAAGAAAGCGCGCGCATTCTTATGGCAAAACATTTAATGACCGCCAGCGTTATGTCCGCGCCGGCTGGCTTGGTCATGGCCAAACTTATGCTGCCTGAAACAGAAACTCCGCAGGCGGAATCACTAGATGCTCTACGCAACTTGCCCAAGACCACATGCAATGTCATGGACGCCGCCGCCGAGGGCGCCACCGACGGTTTGCGCCTGGCGCTGAATGTTGCCGCCATGTTGATCGCGTTTGTAGCGCTACTCGCCATGTTGAATTATCCACTCGCCGCGCTCAGTGAAATAAACTCCATCGCGTCATGGCGTGCGGCGCACGGTATACCCGTGTTTACTTTCCAAAATATACTGGGATATATATTCACGCCGCTCGCCTGGTGCATGGGCGTGGGCAGCGACGACGCGCGCAAAATGGGCACCCTCATGGGTGAGCAAATCATCGCCACGGAATTCGTGGCGTATGTCGACCTAAGCACTTCTCTGCGTGACGGAACCATCAGTTCGCGCGCCGCGCAAATTGCAACCTACGCTCTGTGTGGCTTTGCAAACCTGCCGTCCATTGCAATTCAAATTGGCGGCCTAAGCGCCATGGCCCCAAATCGCCGCAGTGATTTCGCCGCGCTTGGCCTGCGCGCCATGGTCGCGGGCGCACTCGCCTGCTGGATGACCGGCGCCGTGGCCAGTTTGTTTATTGGTGGCTAAGGCGTGCGGCGGCGAAAGCACTCTGTGTAAAAACATCGTTATGATCGTAAAATGAGTACAAGTTTGAACAAACCCTCCGAAATAAATCCACTGCGCCAAAATGATGAGCGATATGTATTAGTTTCTCAGGAGTTTCCGCCTCAAGAAGATGGAATGGACTTGGCCGATCTTGCCATTGCGGCATGGAAAAATCGATTTTTATTCACTATTTCTTGGGTGATTCTTGCCGCCATCACGTTTGGCGTGCTTCAAGCCTTGAACGCGGTAACCATAAGCACTGAAATCAGAAGTGGTCTGATATCAAAAACACCAATTCAATCTTTAGACGCTATAAAAGACCAGCTCACAACGCTTTTTTTCCCGCAGGTGACACAAGATTTAGAGAAGCAACTTCAACACCAAATTTCAGGAAAAATGACTACGGATGTTAAGAAGGGATCGGACTATATAAAGACAACTCTTGTTCTGGGCGGTTTATCGAGCGACCAAGTCGATACGTGCCTGAAGTCCGTCATGCAAAAATGGGTTGAATACCAGACCGTGGAAATTAAAAAAACAATACAGGCAACTCAAGAGAGAATGACGTTGCTCACGCAAGAAATCGCCGCAATCAATACTTACGCAAACTCTCTCTCTGTAACAAAACCTTTGGAAGCAACCGAAGCCGACCGTGTGCGCGTGCAAGCTGAATCTAAGAAGCAGCAAATATTCGACATGGAACAAATGATTCAAAATGTTGAACAACCGATTGTTATAACTCCTTTTGATTATGTAGATTCAGGTCTAGGTCGCGGAATCAAAGGCGTAGCACTTAGCGCATTCGTCGGAGCAGTCCTGGCTTGCTGTGTGGTATTTGCGGCAAGCATTATTCGCACCGCCAAAGCCAGGCTTGCAAATAGTTAAATCAGAACGCGCAAAAATATTCGCATCATACCCCAGCAAATTTCTGACCTCACCTTCTATACGCATCTTTGCGATGCGCCACGAGAATCACGGTCACGCTTACAACCGCATCTACAATTTCGTAAATGATTCTGTAATCACCCGTGCGAATACGAAAGCAGTGATCTGTGCCAACAAGTTTCTGGCTTCCAATTGGTCGGGGTTCAGACGCAAGCGCTTGAATTGCAGCGACTATTTTCTGTCGATCACGCTTGGTACCCACGCGTTGCAGTTCTTTGCGCGCAGAAGGCTTGATGAATATTTCATATTTTGCCACTCTTTTTCATCGCTTTCACGACGGACTCAAATGAGACCGGTCGCTCGCCCCGTCGAGCGCGCACGACCGCAAGGTCATTGACCTCTTGTGCAAATACCTTGCGTAGCGCGTCGTTGACAATAGATGAGACGGGCGTATCCGTGGTCGCTGACTTTAATTTCAGCGCGCGAAGAACATCACTTTCAAAGTAAATGGTGGATCGATGGGAAGTTGCCATGCTTGTTATTTTAGCGCTTTAACGTTAAGTAGTCAATTCATTTTCAACACACAGGCAGCCTAATGCCGCGCAGGCGGATTTCAGAAATCCATGCTGTTTTTCTTCATTCTTACCCCCTCCCAACATGTCACCAGCATGCGCCCAACCCCTGCTACCTTTACACCCATGTCCATACTTGTCACCGGCGGCGCGGGCTTCATCGGCAGCAATTTCATTCAGGATTGGTTCGCCACCTGCAATGAACCCGTGATTAATCTGGACGCGCTCACCTACGCCGGCAACCCCAACAATCTCAACACGCTTCCCGCGCACGCCGCGCACACCTTTGTGCACGGCAACATTGCCGACCGCGAACTTGTCAGCGAATTGCTCGCCCGTCACACCATTCGCGCCGTCGTTCACTTCGCCGCGGAGTCCCATGTTGACCGCTCCATTCACGGCCCCGAAGAATTTATTCAAACCAATATCGTCGGAACATTTCGCCTGCTTGAATCCGTGCGGGCTCACTGGAACACGCTTGAACCAGCCGCCAAAGCCGCATTCCGATTTCTACATGTCTCTACCGACGAGGTCTACGGCTCACTTGCGCCAACTGACCCCGCCTTCAGCGAAACCAATCGCTACGAGCCCAATAGTCCATACTCCGCAAGCAAGGCCGCGTCGGATCATTTGGTGCGCGCCTATCACCACACCTACGGCCTGCCCGTTCTCACCACCAACTGCTCCAACAATTACGGCCCCTACCACTTTCCCGAAAAACTTATTCCGCTTGTCATTCACAACGCGCTTGCGGGCAAGCCGCTTCCTATTTATGGCGATGGCCAGCAAATCCGCGACTGGCTGTATGTGCGCGATCATTGCAGCGCCATTCGCCGCGTGCTTGATGCGGGCCAACTTGGTCAGGTCTACAACATTGGTGGCTGGAACGAAATGGCAAACATAGATGTGGTGAAGATCTTGTGCGCCGCGCTTGATAAAGAAAGTCCGCGCGCCGACGGCAAGTCATACACCACGCAAATTACTTTTGTAAAAGATCGCGCTGGCCACGACCGCCGCTACGCCATGGACGCGCGCAAGATAGAGCGTGAATTAGGCTGGAAACCCGCGGAAACCTTCACTTCTGGCATTGCCAAGACCGTGCGCTGGTACTTGGACAATGCGGCGTGGGTGCAACAAGTCACCAGCGGCGATTATCGCAAGTGGATCGCAACCAACTACTCGTAAACTTCCACCAAAAATTCCACCATGAACATTCTGCTGTTAGGAAACACTGGGCAAGTTGGATTTGAACTTCAGCGCACGCTTGCGCCGCTTGGCAACGTCACTGCGCTTGATTTTCCTGACGTTGACTTTCTACAACTTGATCAACTTGCGGCGCTAGTGCGCAAGCACAACCCCGCCGTCATTGTGAATGCCGCCGCATATACCGCTGTGGATAAAGCGGAATCAGACCCAGCCACGGCTAACACAATCAATAGCGCCGCAGTTGGCGTGCTGGCCGCGCAAGCCAAGCAACTCAACGCCTTGCTTGTTCATTATTCAACCGACTATGTTTTTAATGGTAGCGGCACGCGCCCCTGGATTGAAACCGATACGCCACAACCACTCAGCGTGTACGGCCACAGCAAACTGGCTGGCGAAACCGCCATCAGAATTTCCGGTTGCAACCATTTCATACTGCGAACAAGTTGGGTGTACGCCGCGCGCGGTCAGAACTTTGTTCGCACCATCTTGCGCCTGGCCGCAGAACGTGATTCGCTTAGCGTTATCAACGACCAAATTGGCGCGCCAACGTTTGCGGGATTTCTAGCGCATTCCACGGCAAAAATGATCGACTTTGATAAAGCGAACGCCGCCACGCGTGCCAAGCATTTGGGCACCTACCACGTCACGGCGCGAGGCGAAGCAAGTTGGCACACCCTGGCTAGTTACGCCGTTCAGTGCGCGCTTGATTGCGGCGCCACGCTTAAAGTCACGCCCGCACGCATCGCCGCCATACCCACTTCACAATATCCGCTGCCCGCGCCGCGCCCCAGCAATTCCAGAATGTGTGTGGACAAATTCGAAGGTACCTTTGGCATTACGTGCCCCGATTGGCGCACGGATTGTCGCAGCGTTGTTACAGAACTTATTCGCGGAGCACATTGATGAACGGCACTACAAATCTGGGCACAAATCGAAAAGGCATTATTTTGGCTGGTGGAACAGGCTCAAGGTTGCACCCAGCCACGCTTGCCATGTCCAAACAATTATTGCCGGTGTTTGACAAGCCCATGATTTATTATCCGCTCAGCACGCTCATGCTGGCTGGTATTCGCGACATACTTATTATTTCCACGCCGCAAGACACCCCGCGCTTTGAGCAACTGCTTGGCAACGGAACACAATGGGGCTTGAATATTTCATACGCCGTACAGCCATCGCCCGATGGACTTGCGCAGGCGTTCATTATTGGTGAAAAGTTCATCAATGGCTGTCCCAGCGCGCTGGTGCTTGGCGACAACATCTTCTACGGCCACGACTTTCCAAAACTTCTAGAGAATGCCCTCACGCGCACTGTTGGAGCGACGGTGTTTGCATATCACGTGCAAGACCCTGAGCGCTACGGCGTGGTGGAATTTAACAGCGCAGGCAACGCAGTAAGTCTGGAAGAAAAACCGGCGCAACCAAAGTCAAATTACGCCGTCACTGGCCTGTATTTTTATGACGAGCATGTTGTCAGTTTGTCAAAGTCGCTCAAGCCTTCAAAGCGCGGCGAGTTAGAAATTACCGACCTAAACCGCCTTTATCTAGAACGCAACGCGCTTGGTGTAGAAATAATGGGCCGCGGCTTTGCGTGGCTTGATACGGGCACGCACGAATCCCTGCTAGAGGCCAGTCACTTTATTGCCACACTAGAGCACCGCCAAGGATTAAAGATTGCCTGTCCTGAAGAAATTGCCTTCACTAAAAAATGGATTGATCGTGCGCAACTAGAAAAACTTGCCGCGCCGATGTTGAAAAACGGTTACGGCCGTTACTTGATGCAAGTGTTGAAGGAATCAGCACACTAATGCAGACCCAACGGCTAGCTATTCCAGACGTGATTTGCTTCACGCCCAAAGTATTCGGTGACGATCGCGGTTTCTTTTATGAAAGTTTCAACCAGCGCGTGTTTGAGAAAGCGCTTGGTCAACCCGCACCTCACTTTATGCAAGACAATCACTCACGATCTGCCAAGGGTGTATTGCGCGGGCTGCATTACCAAATTCAGCAACCACAAGGCAAGTTAGTGCGCGTAACGCAAGGCGAAGTTTTTGATGTTGCGGTGGATATCCGTAAGTCGTCGCCGACATTCGGCAAATGGGTTGGCGAAATACTTTCCGCGCAGAACAACAAACAAATTTGGGTGCCTCCAGGCTTTGCACACGGATTCCTGGTACTAAGCGAAACAGCAGAATTCCTTTATAAAACCAGTGATTTCTGGGCACCCCTATTTGAGCGCTGCATTGCTTGGAACGACCCGGCTATTGGTATCAAGTGGCCGCTGCATGGCGCTACCCCAGCGCTGTCTGACAAAGATGCGCGTGGAAAGATATTGGCGCAAGCGGAGATTTTTGACTGACAAGAGACTTTTACGGTATTCTCTTTCTTGATTTTATTTAAAGACTTCACTCATTGTCCAACAGTCAAAAAAGTTGTTTTGCTACTATCAGACAATCGTAATTACAATGATAGGTTTATTTAATTAAGTGAAGGCCAGAGAGGCCGGTAACGGCATCTGAGTTCTCTTGGTTAAATCAAAACTGAACAGTTCAAAGAAGCTAAGAATATTCGACAATATAAATATGGCGCTGTATAAGGGAATTGGGGATTCCAAAACCTGTAAAATCAAATCTTGATTTATGACAATGGACAACATTAAACAAAATCTAATGTCTCAAAGAGTATCGGTCAGAGGACTAGTGTTGTGATTCGCCAAGTTGCTAAAGCAAACGCAATCCTCCTTGTTCAATATGCAGTAGCGAGTCTCGTTCCATTACTGCTTGTTCCACATATTGTGAGCGTAATAGGGATTGCCGAGTACGGTCGTCTAGCAGTGCTCATGGCATGGGGTGGCTATGGCGCAGTAATAGTGCAATATGCATTTCAATTGACTGGTCCGAAGCGGGCTGCACACCTTGCAGTGGGTGAATCGATCGCAAGCGTATTTGTCGATATTGCCTTTGCAAAATTAATCCTGCTTTTCATCGTGATCTCCATGATGACAATTTTTGCTATTTTCTTTATGTCTTCCGAATCAACTAGTTCGATTGCCTGGATATTGTTGTTCGCTATGCCAATCGCGGCTGGACTAAACTCTGTATGGTTTTTACAGTCGAAAGACTGTTTTTTGTCTATATGCACGATTGCTATTATTGGCTCATTACTCACTTTGTTTATAGGATTTAATTTTGTAAATATCAGCAGTCGGCAATCTATTGATATTTCTGTAGTTGTCAGTATTTTTAGTGCACTGTTTACTGGTATTGGCACGCTGTTATTAACTATCAATTTAATTAAAGGCGCGAAGTACGAGTGGAAGGTAGGTCGGGCGATCAGCGTGCTAAAAGAGGGATGGCATCTCTTTATTTCACAATTTGTATCGATGCTCTATACAGCCTCTGGACCAATCGTCATAAACTACCTGCTTGATGCCAGTGCTGCGGGCGCTTACAGCGTAATTGAACGCGTAATCAATGCAATTATCGCGGCGGCATTACTTACACATACAGCTGCATACCCAAGGCTTGCATTCGCTTATATAAACAACCGACCTAGCTATTGGCGATTACTAAAGTTACTAATAATAATTTATCTAGGCATTACATTAATAATTGCGACATTGATTTGGACGCAACGTGAGTTAGTGATCTCGTATTTGTATAGTAGATCTGACGGTAATTATGTTGGATTACTTTTTTGGGCACTTGCGTGGCTAGTATTTGCCATTTTTGGTCCAGCACTTACTGGTTACCTAACTATAAGCGGGCGCAATAGAGAGATTTGGCCACTCACTCTGAAAGTACTGGGGCTGTCTGTGGCAATTGGTGTGCCTGGAGTGATTCTTTATGGTAATGTTGGTTGGATGGTAGCTTTAGTCCTAGCTCAATTGATCGTATTGCACACAGGATTTAAGTACTGGAGAGCAGAATATGGACAGTAATCAAATTTCTTCATTTAAAGAACATCCAATTGAATGGGATGACGGAAAAGTTTCACGTCTGTGGGACTACTTCTCACGTACGCCGCCTTACTCGGAGATGTACTTTTCAAAGGTATTTGGACATCATATTTTGCGTCATAGCGGCTTACCGCTTAATGCAACCCTAAATGTGCTCGACTTTGGTTGTGGGCCTGGATTTATTTGGGACCATCTGCAAAAGATGGGTTCCAACTGGCAATATACAGGGCTAGATTTTTCATCCGACTCAATAAATAAATTAGTTCAAAAGGCAACCAGTAACGACAACTTTAAGGGTGCGCATTACGTTCGTTCGCTGCCTACAGATCTTTCTCAATTTCAATTCGATGTCATCCTCCTTTGTGAGGTAGTCGAGCATCTAAATGATGCCCATTTGAAAGGTACTTTAGTAGAAGTAGCCCGCTTACTTAAGCCAGGAGGGGTTCTTTTGATCTCAACCCCAAACGAAGAAGATCTTTCTAAGTCGCAAAAATTTTGCGCAGAATGTGGTGCTATTTTCCACGAATTTCAACATGTTCGTAACTGGAGTACGGGTAGGCTCTCGACTCACCTAAGGTCGTATGGTTTCAATTTGCGCAAGGCTAAAACCCTAGATTTTACTACACAAGATTTTACAATCCAAGGTGTATTCAGGAAATTTAAACGTATGGGTCGGAGATTGCTTAGGGGTGATCCCGGCGTTCCGCATATGCTTGCTGTTTTTCAAAATAGTTAAAGTTGGTAATTTATAATGTGTGGAATTGCCGGCTTTATTAAAATTGGTGTAGAGCGCGATATTTCATTGTCGCTACTGGAAAAAATGCTCAAACCAATTCAGCACCGTGGTCCAGATGGTGGCGGTATGTGGGTAGACGAACGGCAAGGTGTTGCGCTTGGGCATCGCCGCCTCTCGATACTTGATCTTTCTACAGCAGGTCATCAGCCAATGGCTAGTACGTGCGGGCGTTTCGTACTTGTGTTTAACGGGGAAATTTACAACCACCTCGATCTGCGGAAAATTCTTGAAAATTCAAATCAAATGCCCAATAGTAGTTGGCGCGGGCATTCAGATACCGAAACCTTATTGGCTTGCTTTTCTATTTGGGGGATCAGCAAGACGCTTCAATCCACCGTTGGCATGTTTGCACTGGCATTATGGGATAAACAGGAAAAGTCTTTGACCCTTGCACGTGACCGTATTGGGGAGAAACCGCTGTATTACGGCTGGCAAAACGGTACGTTTCTGTTTGGATCTGAATTGAAAGCTTTACGCCAACACCCAGCATTTTGTGGACTAATGAATTGGAACGCGGCCAACACTTTTTTGCGCCTGAATTACATCCCCGCGCCGTCTAGTATCTATCATGATGTTTTTAAATTGGTGCCGGGTAGTTATTTGCAATTAAATGCAACAGATATTGTGCAAAAGATATTACCTGTGCCTGTTGTCTATTGGTCGCTTGCACAGGCCGCCCAGCAAGGCCAACGAAACCCGTTCAAAGGCAGTTTTAATGACGCCGTTGATGCGCTAGAGGTATTGGTGCGTCAGGCGGTACAATTACAGTCGGTTGCCGATGTACCGGTAGGAGCATTTTTATCCGGTGGCATTGATTCATCCACCGTGGTGGCCATGATGCAAAACGCGACTACGTCAAAGGTAACAACCTTCTCAATTGGCATGCCTGATGCCAAGATGGACGAATCAAAACATGCCGCCGCAGTCGCACGGCACTTCGGCACAAACCATGTCGAGCACATCATTCAACCCCAGGACGCACTAGACTTGATCCCACGCCTATCGCAAATCTGGGACGAGCCCTTTGCCGATAGCTCACAAATACCCACGTTTTTGGTCAGCCACCTGGCCAAACAGCAGGTAACGGTGGCCCTATCTGGCGACGGCGGTGACGAGTTTTTTTTTGGCTACCCGCAATACGCTTTCTACCAAAAGCTCTGGCGGCTGCGTCATCTGGGCAAGCTACCCTGGAAAACCGCATTTAATTTGATAGCACCTTACGAAAGCAGAATTGGTGCTAAAGCCTTTTTGCGTCGAACAAAATCAATAGTTGGTGCATGGCAGCAGCCTAATGCCCAGCTGCTCAGCCGCTACTGGGTTGACCGCTACCGCAATCATGCCGTACTTTTAACCGAGCAACAGGGCGCAACCATGCTAGACTTTCCCATTCAGGTTGATCCCGCTAGCACCGCAGCATTATGGGATGCTGGCACATATTTGCCCGATGACATTCTGCTCAAAGTGGACCGAGCCGCGATGGCCAACAGCCTTGAGACCCGCGCCCCCTTTCTGGACCACCGCATCATTGAATTTGCTTACAGCCTGCCGTTAGAGTACAAACTAAAAAGTGGCGTTGGAAAAAAGGTGTTGCGTGAGGTGTTGTATCGCCATGTGCCACGGCAGATTGTGGATAGGCCCAAAATGGGTTTTTCAATACCGTTGGATGTTTGGTTAAAGAAAGAATTAAGGCCTTGGGTTGAAGAATTATTAAACCAGGTACCTCAGGATTCAGAGCATTTTAATAAGTTAGCGATTAATAAACTCTGGATGGAACATCTATCAGGCAAGCAGGCTCATACAGAGGAGTTATGGGGCATCTTGAATTTAATTGGGTTTATTAAAAATATTAGGTTGTAATTTTAATTACCAATTTTTCCACCATCTTTTTTAGTCTTCATTTTAATAATACAGCATCACTTAAAAATGGATTCCAAAGTTTCACTACCTGATCCAAAAACGCCACGAGTGTTGATTGTTTTGAATCGGTATCGGCCAATGATCGGAGGCGCTGAGCGGCAGTGCGAATTACTCTGCGAACACCTGTCTGATCAAGTGCAATGGGTAGGGCTTCTAACCCATCGCTACGCCCCAGAACTGGCTAGCTACGAATTAATTAATGGACTTCATGTTAAGCGGCTGGGCTCGCCCGTAAGTAGTAGTCGTGGTGTGGCCTTTAGGTTTTATGCTGCACTCGCATGGCAACTGATTCAAAAGCGTCACCAGTATGACCTAGTGCACTGTCACACAGCCGGGTTAACGGGATTATGGGTAGCAGTAGTCTGTAGATTACTAAGCAAACCAGTCTTGCTTAAATTAACGGCTGAAGGGGAACTGCACCAGCAAGTTGCAGCGGTGCAGTCACCGCAGTATCGGGTTCGTGCCCTGCTGAAATCGGGCTTACGAAGACTCATTGTAAAAATTAGTATTTCGTCTAAATGGACACACATAGTGGCATTGACACAAGGTGGTGGTGTCGAAGCAAGATCTTGTGGAGCCGCGAACGTTTATGTTATACCGAATGGAATAGATCAGAAGAAATATGCAATCAATGCAGAAAAAATCGTCGAAAGATCTATACCGGTGCGCTTTGGGTATACTGGGCGGTTGACAGCAGAAAAGGGCACCCACTTACTGGCTGATGCCTTTGATTCTTTGCTGGCCATGCAGGCCTCCGTGCAACTACATTTGGCAGGCAGTGGTGACAAGCAACTTCAATCCTCTGAAGAAAAAATCAGGGTACTCATAAACCATTGGCCTGAAGCTATCCAACATGTAGGCACGCTGTCCGATACTGTCAATTTTCTATCGCAGCTCGACGTTTATATTTCAGCTTCTACGTATGAGGGACTACCAAATGCTGTCTTAGAGGCCCTCGCATCTGGTTTGCCTTGTGTTTTAAGCAACATTGATGCACATCGAGAATTGGTAGTGCTAAATCCAGATGCTTCAATATATTTTTTTGAACCAAATGATTTGACTAGTTTGGCTGAAGCGGTTGCTCATTTTATTGCAATACGGCCGCTCCCACGTTCAAGATTATCACCCCAACTCTATATTAGAAATATTGCACAAAAATATCTTAAGTTATACGTAAAAATGATCAAAAAAAATTAGCCGAAATAGTCAAATGAGCCAACAACCACTTAATATATCAATATGCGTTGTACTCTATCGCTCGGAGGAAGGTACAACAATTTTCCATCAAGAGTTAATGGAATCTTTGCGTGAGCAAACTGGTTTTGAGGTCAATTATTACGACAACTCGCCAACAGATGCACTTAGGATACCTTTGGAAGCTCATAAATATGGTGACAAAGTCAACTATATTCATGATGAGCGAAACCTTGGTTTCAGTTATGCGAATAACAGACTTATTTTGACGGCGAGATATAAGAAAATTCTTCTTTTAAATCCTGACGTATATGGTTTTAGTATGAAGGGATGGAATTTGATCGAAGCCCAGATAGTTTCTGAAACTGTTGTGTTTGCAAAACTTATAAACTCGGACGGTAGTTTTCAAGACTGTATTGGTGAGGTCGCCAGTATTCGTCGGGTATTTTCTCCTCGGATAGATTATGGTAACATGCAATCGGCTACAAAAATTGGTATGGGAATAATGGCTTTTATGCTGACAGAAAAGGATGTTTACGCTCGCGTGGGCCTGCTCGACTGCAGGTACTCCTTATATGCAGAGGATATGGATTGGTGTTACCGCGCTTCAAAGCTTGGATATTCTTTGATCTACGAGCCTAACATTGTACTCACACACACTAGCGGTGCTTCTGCAAAAGACCGCTGGGGTACCAAGACAACATTACATCGCAAGTATCTGGCAGAACGACTTTTTATAGACATACACTACAGAGGGGTATATTGGGCGGTCATGCGCTTTTTGAATATTATCAAGCGCTTTAAGGTATTGATTGGCATTTGATCCAGTATGAATAACACGAACCGATTTTCATCGCTCGACTATCTGCGGTTATTGGCGGCATCGGCAGTCATGTATAGCCACAGTTATGTATTAGCTGGTGCAGCAGAACAAGAGCCATATGTATACATTATTGGCAAAATAGATGCTGCATCTTTAGCGGTTAACTTCTTTTTTTTCTTATCTGGCTATTTGATGTTCAGCGCATTACCCCGAAGTGAATCCCGCATCAAATTTCTGACCAATCGCTTTGCACGTATTGTCCCAGGACTGGCGGTCTGCGTTGGTTTGACGATCGTTTTTGGATTTTTTCTTACCACGCGCAGTAAACAGGATTACCTCACTTCACTTCAGACATTCTCTTATCTAAAAAATATCGCTTTTTTGTTTACACCCAGTATTCCAGGGGTGTTTGAGAGCCAGCCATATCCTTCCGTTATTAATGGTAGCCTATGGACGCTTTTTTACGAAGTGGCTTGCTATTGTTTATTATCTTTAATTCAATATCTAAATCAGCGCGCGAAAGTCATTATTCTATGTATTATTACAGGCCTATGCTTAATTTATTTGGGCTCGATAGAGTACAAGGGACCAACATTTTTGGGCAATATTAGCCGCTTAACCTTACATTTCTGTACTGGTTATTTATTCTGTAGTGTACTTAAAGCAAAAAGTTTTTTTTACAGCATAGCCTTGGCATTGTTGGTTTCCTATTATATGCTGGATCAATATATCCAACCCATAGCTGGCTGCTTGGTTGCTACTGTTCTCATCTATGCTGCGCTTCTCGATATAGCACTCAGAACAGATTGCTATTTTAAGCATTTGCCATTTGACTGCTCGTTTGGCGCTTATATTTATGCATTTCCAATTCAACAATGGTTGATTAGTTTGAATTTCAAAATTGTACCACTCCAGTTATTCATCTCCTCTCTGTGTATCGTGTTACCGATTGCGGTTGTGTCTTGGATTTTTGTTGAAAAGCCTGCAATGGCTCGAATTAGGAACTTTTCAAAAACCAAATTTTTCCGATCAACATGACTTTAGTAACAAATTATTATTTCACTATATTTAAAGCAGTTTTTATTGGACTATTAGTCAGCATCGCCTTATTCAGCACAACTTATACGGTGGGTGGTTTTTTTATATACCCACGATTGATTCTTGCATTGGCCGGGGTGGTAACCGTACTTACTACAACAGGGCTAAAGCGGCTTCTAACGCCCTCATTTGTCATCGTATGGATTTTGGTGGTTGCACTGGCGGTTGCTGCTGTCCATGGTGAATGGCGTCATTTATTATTATTCTGGGCCTTAGTAATTCGAGGCATTATTCTTCCATATTTTACTGCCATATTACTTATTAAACTTATCAGCAAGCTGGTATTGAAATTTATCCCCAAGCAGCGTTGGAATTTTATTGCTATTATTTTATTTTCCACACTGGTTTTTCAAGCAGCCATTGTGGTGATTCAGTTGCTTATTCCGGACTTTAGATCATCATATTTAAATTTTGTAAATCTCGATGACTTATGGCGTGAAATGGCTGCGTTAGGCTTGCCGCGTTTTTCAGGTTTGGGCGGTATTTCAATTTATGATACATCGTTGACTTATTGCATAATTGGGGCTGTTTTATTAGTCAATCATGATTATAAATTTGATCGTGTATGGTTGCATGCCTCCATCATTACACTAGTGATGCTCCTGTGCTTAGTACATGGAAGAACCGGTTTGCTCTTTACCCTTGTTTTGCTCGTCCTGATTGCTGCCCAAGAGACGCTAACGCTTTGGAGATACCCATCTGTAATTTTACGGTTTTTATTGCTACTAGTCATGCTGGCGTATATTTCTTATATCGCGATCGATCCGCAGTCAACCGGCTATATTGTGGAATCATCAGGTGAGTTATTTATTAATTATATAAACGGCGATGGATTAAGATCTGACTCAACAGATCAATTAAACGATTTACTAGTCTGGCCGAGTGGGCAAGTACTACTTATAGGTTCTGGAATATGGGCTCAAGCAGACCTTGCGAATAACGTTGGTTATCCCTATTCAACTGATTCGGGTTATTTATTGTTGATAAATTTTGGCAGTGTATCTTTTCTTTTACTGTTTTGTATTATTTTCTTTTATATTATATTTTCGTTCTGCAAGTCTATTTCCGATGTGGAAGCCCGTAGGTTCGTGTTTGACAAGTCTTTATTTTCGCTTTATCTGGGTACTGTTTTATTGATTACGAGTATCAAGGGGCCAATCTTCCTTTCCGAGCATTTTATGACTGCCTTCTTTTTGTTGCTAGGAATTTACTATCGCTTTGTATTCCCTTTGAGGGTCGTTACTAGACCAGTGCCTCATCCGACCGATATTTCTAATTCTATTTTATTACTGAATAAATAATAAATATGTCCGTTATTCCAAAAAAATTATCCTCGTTGCGGGCATGTATTGTTTTTTCTTTTTTAAAAGTCAGTGGCGGTGTTATGGAGTGGTTGCGTTTAGCCCGCGACCTCAAATCTTCGCTGGACCATGACAGTGTATTGACAATGTGGCGCGAAATGCATCTTCCTCATAACTGGTTCAGCGTGCCACATGTCATTTACTCGCAGATTGGTCAATATCGACGGACCCCTCATGCGATGGACTTTGACTGGTTTCATCGTTACTACTGTAAAAATGGTGCGGAGAGGTTTCGAGTCATGGATGCAGTTCTTGGCGACTTTCGACTTGGTGGACACAGTGATATCCACTTCCGGGATGGATTTGCCGCCAATGAAAAAATTCTGATAGCCAACGGGATGCGCCCTTTACTGACTGCACTAATACGTAGAGTCTATATAGTTCGACATCTAATAAAAATAAAAATTCCAGGAAAGAGCCGTTAGATACTCGTCATGTACGAAATATGAATCAACTTAAAACATCATCTGCATCAAACAACGACTTGGTTGCATTTCAAGCACGTGCTTGCCTAGAGGCTGTCGATCAACTTGATTTCATAGTCAATGCACTTAACTACCTTAAGGAGCATGCCGTATATAACTGGCTCGGGAGTTTTTATAGCCACTGTAGGATTTTAGTTTATCGTCCGCTTGTAAGTGCATTGTCGACCCGCCCTAGCGTGCCGCCCGTGCCAACTCCTTGGAAATGGAATTGGGTTCAGCTTTCATCGATGTTTTGGCCATTAATTTCGAAAGGCTCGAAACCTTCAGATCCCTCAAAATCTACGTTTATATTTGTTGTAAGTGCATTGAAAATAAGCGGTGGTGTCTTTGAGGCATACCGTTTAGCCAGTGAATTACGCGATTCAGGCGAAGATGTCATGCTCGTGGTGATGTGGAGTTCCCCAAATGAGATAGAGAACACACAGCAGATACCTATCAGGCGTCTAACTGGCTGGAAAACCCGGGTGGCAATAGCAGCTTTTCAACTACCCATTATTGTTATCCGATTTTGGTGGCAAACTCGCCGACTTAAATCGATCGGAAAGCATCCGATTTGGATATTCACCCACTACTCGACACTTCCGTTAGCCATGCTAGTGCCGAAGTGGTGCCGATGGTCTTTTGTTCAAGATCTTGAATGGAGATTTCTGGGTGAAGGAGTATCCGCCCAATTACTTAAAAAATTTATCATGGCGGTCTACCGTCGTTCTCATCTTATTGCTGCTAATACTGGACTCGAGTTCGCGCTGCGCCGTTGCGAGTTGAAAGTTAAGGGGTTGGCCCCTATTTGGGCTGATCAGACTTTCATGCAGATAGGCAATAAAAAGCGTGATATTGATATATTGATGGTGCTACGTAAAGGGGCGCACAAGAGATTTGACTTATATCTTGCTTTCATTTCACAGTTTGTACAACAGGTAAATATTCGAATGGTCGTGATCACTACAGAAGATAAAATTGCGGATCAAGTTAGGCCACTGGTATCGGAATGCCATGTTAGAGTAAACAAGATTGAAATAGCAGCGCTTTACGCGCGCACCAAGGTATTTCTTCTCCTTAGCGAACATGAAGGATTCGGCCTGCCGCCACTCGAAGCAATGGGTGCAGGCTGTGTCCCGGTTTGCCGCGACTCAGGTGGTCCGCAATCTTATATGCTGGGTGCCTTACGAGAACTTCTTCTGCCCTTGACCTTACCTTTGACGGAGGTTTGTAAAATCGTAACGACGTTACTAGGGGACACAGTTGAATTTCAGCGATATTCTGAAGTTACACGCCACATCTTTCACGAAGGCCTTGCTATTTCAGGCAAGCGTATAACTAAAATTAAAAATTTAATGTTAGAACAATGACCCTGAATTTTAATTTAGACACTTTAAAGTTTTAAGTGATTTCGCTATCCAAAGAGTATTTAAAACTTCGAAAAATTATGCAAGGCAGGACAACTATTAAATTCAGTGGCGTGGCTGGCTTTGAGATTCGGTTGACTACCGATGGCTACGAAAATCGATATGCACGATGGCTTTGCAAGCAATTTAGCGAAACGCCTCACGTTCGGTTCATCGGACGCCAGACACAAGATGAAATGCGTTCGCAATACCCTCAAACTTCCGCAGTCGTATTTCCAAGCAAACTTGAAACTTGGGGATTACCTATTAGCAAGGCCAAGAACCAACATATACCGTTACTTTTGGCAGAACACCCCTACGCGCGCGAAACAGTTGGTACCTATGACCTCGTTAGTTTTTTTCTGTCCGATTCGCCAGTGACTCTTGCTGATCTCATGCAATCTATGTTGGACAAATCATGGCAGCCGACTGGCAATCAACTCAGCACTCCTGCGTCCCCTTTCGCACCTGACTGGGCGAGCTTGTGGGGCATGCTGATTGATGGCTTGGCCTATTCGAATTCAAACCAGACGTCCTTGATTGGCGTGAAGGACGAGAGAATCTTGGTCGATGAGTGATCCGAATCACAAGCGCTTTGCTTTACGGCATACAACAGTGTGGCGTATATTGCTAAACAATTAAAATCTATTTTATTACAAAAAATCGACTCAATATTTTAAAAATGTAATTGTTTAAGTTTTATGACAAAATTAAACTTACTTAATCTCAGCACTACACTTTCCATAGTTAGTCATGGGCAAATTGCGCTTGTTCAAGATCTATTGGAAGATCTCCAGCGCATTTGCGTTGACAAGAACTTTCCATTCGAGGTGGTTCTGACGCTTAATATTCCGGAACTTGTGCCCTTTGAATTAAATTCTTTTTCCTTTCCCATCTGCGTTGTGTCTAATATTTCGCCGAAAGGCTTTGGCTCAAACCATAATCAGGCATTTAAGTTATCGAAAGGTCTTTTCTTTTGCGTGATTAATCCAGACATTCGATTAATACAGAATCCATTTCCGTTGCTAATCACTAATCTTGTAAAGCGCGTTGGCGTTATTGCGCCTCTGGTACAAAATTCGCATGGTGAAATGGAGGACACCGCACGTCAATTCCCCACGCCATGGAGTATTATTTTTAAAGCCGCAAAACACTTTTTTGGAAGACCTGTTAAACAAAGCGAATTGGTTTGTAGGCCAGATTGGGTCGGTGGCATGTTTATGCTGTTTGATCGCAATGTCTTTCAAGATGCAAATGGATTTGACGAACGTTATTTTCTCTACTACGAGGATGTCGACCTTTGTGCACGACTTAAGCTTAAAAATTTATCGGTTCTGTGGTTGCCAGAAGTTACTGTTGTTCACGAAGCGAGATTTAGTAGTCATCGAAATTTTCGTTATGCATTGTGGCATTTGCGTAGCATGATGAGATTTTTTATCTCGAAACCATTTAGAAAAGTTCTCTTTTTAAAGATGACTAACTGGTAACCCTACCGCCGTTGGGGTGACTTGTACTATCACCTAAATATGTTCTCACTTTTATACAATATAATTTCTGACAGTTATACAAAGGCTTTGATTTGATTCTCAAAGAAGGAAATATCGGCGCATTTATGAAGATTCATTTAACTGGCGCGACTGGATTTGTTGGGCAAGCTCTGCAGGCACAGCTTTATTTAAGTTCACATAACCCGTTTGCGACTGTACGCGCTAAACAAAGCGACTTAACTTCCAATTCAAATTCGTTAGCCGTCGGCGACATCAGTGCCACAACAAAATGGGGCAACGCACTTCACGGCATTGACGCAGTTGTCCATCTTGCTGCGCGAGTTCATGTCATGTATGACAACGCAATCGATCCGTTGGCGGAATTTCGTAGCGTCAACACGGATGGGACGCTCAACCTAGCGCGACAAGCCGCTGCTTCCGGAGTGCGTCGATTTATTTATTTAAGTTCCATCAAGGTGAATGGTGAGGCGACTAATCATGATTGCCCATTTACGCCTAACGATTTGGCGGCCCCGCGAGATCCTTATGGCATCAGCAAGCACGAGGCTGAGGTCGGTCTGCGTGCAATCGCTCGCACAACGGGAATGCAAGTTGTCATCATTCGCCCAACACTTGTATATGGAGCAGGTGCCAAGGGAAATTTTAAATCCCTCATGAAACTCGTTGCCCGCGGCCTCCCACTCCCGCTCGCTTCCATTGATAATCGCCGCAGTTTAGTAGGCATAGACAACTTGGTTGACTTCATTATCACCTGTCTTGAGCACCCCGCCGCAGCAAATGAAACATTCTTGGTGAGTGACGGCGAAGATCTTTCAACTCCAGATTTAATTCGACGAATGGCTCACGCCATGGATCGCCCTGCGCGTTTATTGCCTGTTCCAAAGTCCGTGCTTATGGCTGCCGCCGCCATGCTTGGTAAACGCAACATGGCGCAGCGACTTTGCGGCTCACTGCAAGTCGATATCTCGAAAGCGCGCGCACTGCTTGGATGGAATCCCCCCGTGTCCGTAGACGAAGGACTTCGCCGAGCGGTAAAGTAGAAACATCTTGAAGCGATGCGTTGACTTTCTACTTGCTCTTGCACTGCTCGCGCTCTTTTCCTTGCCGTGGTTGTGCATCGCCCTCGCTGTAAAGATCACATCGCCCGGCCCCGCGCTCTATTGGTCTGACCGCGTCGGCCGCGGGAACCGAATCTTTCACATGCCAAAGTTTCGCACCATGCGCGTGGGCACACCCGCGCAACCAACGCATTTGCTTGCCGAACCTACGTCGCACTTAACGCCTATCGGCGCACTGTTGCGTAAATCCAGCCTTGATGAAATTCCGCAACTGTGGAGCATTCTCAAAGGCGACATGAGTTTCGTTGGCCCTCGCCCCGCGCTGTTTAACCAGTCAGACCTTATTGAACTGCGCACCGCGAGTGGCGTGAGCGACTTGGTGCCTGGCCTGACCGGTTGGGCGCAAATCAATGGCCGCGATGAACTACCCATTCCAGAGAAGGTGCGCCTTGACGCGGAATATTTGCGGCGGCGCTCGCTCTGGTTTGACTTGAAGATCTTGTGGCGCACGGCCTTTAAAGTTGCATCGCAAGATGGCGTGGCGCACTAGCGCTTACGAACTTTAAAAATGAAACAAAGAACCTGACGCAGCTGCTTTCAAAATTATACGCTGATTTTTATCAGTTACATCCGTATTGCACACAAACCTCGCCCCCACCCTCATATTGGGTGGTAATTAAACCAACAATTGGCGCTGCTTAAGGAGCAA
>Ga0214919_10003820_pt1 | contig 22450 bp, 41 predicted proteins | sample LL1503_MetaG_FD_177994 | JGI IMG/M metagenome (GOLD analysis project Ga0214919, IMG submission 177994) | Freshwater microbial communities from Lake Lanier, Atlanta, Georgia, United States - LL-1503 | ecosystem: Environmental > Aquatic > Freshwater > Lake | place: USA: Georgia | collected... | reverse complement strand
TACTCCTTAGTTAAGACTTGTATTTATATTACTTTATTTCAGACAGTGCCTGTAAAAATCATCCTACTGCCAAACAATAAGGGGCTTGCTTTAACGTTTTTATAACCAATGTCAGTCATCATGCCCATTACTGCAGCAGGATTAAATCCCCAGAAGTTGGTGTCATCATTGTTTAACTCTTTGTTTACATAGTAACGAGCAGCTGGGTAATCAATGTCTAGCATGTCTACGTGGGTTTCAATAACTACCAAACCCTTAGACATAGCTTTGGCCTTCTCAAGGTACCCAATTGGATCTTTGGCATGGTAGATAACCCCCAGCATAAGAACAATGTCAAACTTGCCATGCTTCTTTGGGTTCAATTCTTCTACGGAAGCAACTAGCTTTTCTACCTTAGAGTCAAGGTGCTTGTGCGCAAAGTCAAAACCTGCATCTCCAACGGCCACGTCACCACTAATTACCTTGCCGCTCCACACAAACTTGTCAGAGGCCACCACACGGGCTGCACCCCTCTTCTCGCACGCAAACGAGTAGTAACCGTCCCAAGCGCCAATATCGAGCACAGAGAGTCCTGACAGATCATCAGGAAGCCCAAGGCTCAAGAATGTCTCTTCTGCAATGACACTCAATCCAGGAGTTGTCTGGTCACCCAGCTTGATAGGGTGCCACCACGTAATGGAGTTCATTTCTTTTATTTGTTTAATAGTGAGTGTCATACAGGAGGACCGGTGGGGGGTTTCTTTTTGCTGTTTGGCTTAAATGCTCTATTTGGATTGTACTTAGGTCGAAGGTGTGAGGGTATTGGCATGTCAGGAAGAAGGTTTTCTTGGTTTCGCGGGCCTTCTGGGGTACTGGGATTATCTGGATCGTCGTGTGGATTAATTCTGTTACCGGGAGTAAGTGCTTCACCAAGTTCATGTGCCATACCTAGAAACTCACTGCTAGTAATCCATCTTGAATTGCCGTCCCCATCAACATGTACTATACCATCAAATTGGCTGTCACTTAGGTGGGGCTTTGGTTTAATACCAAAAATCTTACTTTCGTCTGGTACTACGTTATCAGGGTCTTTTGCAGCTTCTTCTTTAGATCTTGCCCAACCTGCATAGTTATGAGCATTGGCTTCAGGATCAGGAAGAATGTTTGATTGAGGTAAGTGCACTTCAAGACCATGCCACCCACCAGATTGTCCTTCTCTGGGCCATTTCATTCTATTAGATGGCTTACGATCTGGATCGTCATCTGGGTACCCTGGTCCTGTCATTGTTGCCATAAATACTCCAAACCTAACGGCGAATTTTTACGCCACCTGACTACATCAAGTTTACACAACTAATAGAGCATTAGCCGATGGGTAACAATCGAAGTCACACACGGTTTGTCCAAAATGGGAGTCGTTACTGACTACTTAAGCCTTTGTGAAATGTAAGTTTTTGTACCGTCTTCATTAATCATGTAAGGGTCGGTTAACTTATATGACTCATCATCCGTGGTTGAGGGGTAACCAGCGGTCTTTCCAGTTTCACGGTAGGAGTCGTCAAACCATGAAGAGTCATTTTTAATTTTTGCGTGCATCTCGTCATCAGTACGCTTACCTGCGTGAAGTGGACGTCCCTTATGATCTGTTGCCATGATTAACTCCTTAGTTAAGAATAGTTCTATATTACATTATCCACGTGCCGGTTGGGCCGACCCCTCAAAGTTAGAATCATTTACCCCTCGAAGTTAGAAATACCGTTACAAATGTGATGTTGATTTCTTAATAAATTTTGTAATACTATTTGAGGTACCGTCATGCTCATGACTTTGCATATCTACAGAATCATCTGTGTTTGTTTTAAGCACATCTAGTAAAAGTTTCTTAGACTGTGATTGTGTGTGGAGTCCATTGATAGTGGTTAGTTGCTGTTGGGTGGGTCTATTGTCACGTATTTCTAAACCTAAAAATGGTGATCTCCCTTGGTTGACATGCAACCTCACCATCCCAGACCCATAGGCATATCGTGGCTCATAAACACCGTGTTCTGGTACTTGGATGATGTCTCCGTCTGTGTTAATCCATCCCTTTTCAAACTTAGAGTTTACAAATTCATTGTGACCATATATAGGGTGACCAGTATTGCTAAACCCTTTAGCATTGGGGTGTGCCTCGTCAGGATCAACTACCCTTTTTTGTTTATTGAACTGGGTAGGGTTAAGAGTCATACTTAGATATTACATTATCCCCTTGACGGTTGGGCGATGTATATTTTGTACATGTTGGCCCAACCTGCGCGTTGGAGCATTGCAGAATGAATAGTTATCCACAGGGAGAATAGGGCTATATAAAGTTATCCACAGGTGCCTACTTATCCACAGGTAACCCCCCAGTTCGGAATAGGGCTATTCAGCAATTAGGTAGTCATCGGGGGCTGGGTCCTGCCATAGAACACCTAGACCTGACCCACTAATGGTGGGTAGCACCAAGCAGAGCACGACGAGCGAGCGAGCAACACAGCGGACTAGTCGTGTGGGCGCTACCACACCACTCTAGTACACCCCATAGGGTCTGCAAGGCTAGGCGTCTACCACCTGCCCTATGAATGTAAGTGTTTAGTCAGTAGTCGGTCATCGGTTGCACTCCTCTAGGGTGCGCTCTTGTCTGTAAAAATGCATTTTGGGTCCTAGAAATAGGGCTAAAAAATGAGAGATACCCCATGCTGAAATGCAACTACTGGTTATCACTCCTAATTGGGTTGTTGTGAGTTGTTATCCACACACTTTCTACAAAGAAAGGGGCTCCAAATGAACACTTCCGTTCTTGCCTCACAACCAGCGGTAGAGGAAACTCAGACCGCATCACCCACTACCCTTGGTCAGAGCCTCAACACTCTGTTCAAGTCTGTCCTTATCTTGCAGGACAAAGCAGCAGCAATGTCTGCCGACTTCCGCAAGTATGGCACCGAGGTCTTGTCCTTGTTCGTCAAGGTCGAGAATGTCAACAAGGTGGAGACACTTGCTCAGTCTTTGGGCGTCTCTGCTGACATCGTTGGCAAGATGGTGGTCGTCGGCTTGTTGAGCCGTGACAATGTGGAGGTCACCAGCAATGGTGATTACTTCGCAATTGTTGATGCTCTTTCGGGCTACGACTTCATCACCCTGAGCGAGACAGCAGAGGGCAAGGTCGTCAAGGCTTCGCCATTTGCCCGACTGCTCACCTCGGTTGGCCGTGCAAAGACGACGGGCGACGCTCGTCGCTTTGTTGCGGACATGACTGCCAAGGTCAAGAAGACGACCGTTGCCAAGGACGCCACAGTCCTCGCAACGAGCCGAGTCGAGTTGGCTCTCAAGAGCATCGAGTTGGTTGACACCGACCTTTTGCTCAAGTTGGTCAAGTCGGCTCAGGCCGTCATCAAGTCCCGTAAGTAATAAGCAATAGCCCATAGGAGTGAGCCAGTAGCAGACAAGAGCGTTGCCTAGGGAGTGCAACCGTAAGTTAGACCGACGTGTTTGCTGACACGGCAGTGCCCTGCCCTCCCAAGAGATTACCTCTGGCTAATAGAGGGCTTGGGCGCTGCCACCTCCTCCACCTAATCAAAACGGGAGGACGGCGCCTTGGGCAACTGGGGCGCCGTCCAAATGTTGTTGATTAGTGGAGAAGCAGTGGTGGCTCACTATAGCCCTTTGGGCAGAAACGAGTACATCATGAAGAAAGAAAAAGTCAACAAAGCAATTGAGTTTGCCAAAGGACTCCTCCGTGAGGTAGCGGCTAAGTCGGCTGTGGAACTCTGTGATGGGTCCACAATTGATAACCCGCTTGAGCGCAATGCAGCAACTGCTGAATTGCTTGACAAGTATGTTGCTCGCCAAGAGGCAAACCAACGTCAACTTAAGCGAGCCAAGGAGGCAGTTGCCTCGGCGCCTGTGTCGTTGAAAAACGTCACACTCAATGGCTTTCATGCCCTCACTCAGGCTTTCTCGCCTGAAATGAGCGCATTGCGTGACGCCGAACGCAAAGTAGCTACAACATTGTGGTGGAATACCACTGTTGCCAACTACATTGCAGACCGGTTAAACGCCGATGCTGAGCGCCAAGATGAAGACGTTGCAAACTTCAACAAAGTTTGCAGTACTTCTGCAAGTTTTACCAAATAAACCCATATCCCGGGTCACCACTGCTTCTTCGCTAATCAACACAAGGAGGGGATGCTGGTTGCACAGGCCAGAGTCATTGCGGGGCGCAAAAGACGTCCGGACGCACTCTCCTAAGAGGTTCGATTCCTCTTCCCTCCACTTTGGCAATAGCACGAAGTGCATGGATACGTTCATGCATGGGTCTCGAAATACTTGCACCATTGCCAAACGGCTGCACGTGCCGTTAGTGACGTGTCAGGATTGATAAGCAACCTGCGTACTATGTCCTTGTCTGGCATGCACAAGGCAAATGGCTTATCAGTATGCCACTGGGGGGTTGTAATGGTAGAGCACATTCTTACCGAGTCGCGGCTTGTTGTTAATCAATTAAAAGCCAGGAGACAGGACCACGAAAGTGTCTCAGGGGTTCGATTCCCCTCAGCCCCACTAGGACAAGCACGACCCAAAATCGTGCTGGCGTCCAAAAAGCCTCAATAAGAGGAACAACCCAAGGAGGGGTAATGAGTAACCCAGTAATTGAAATTCGTTATGAAAATAACGAAGATTCAGTTGAATCAACGTGTGAACTAAATTCAATTGAAGAAGCTCGGAGCATGGCACACGCCATGGTAGATGAGTTGTTCAACAAAGGTGATGCATCCAAATGTAATCACATCCTAATAACCACCCAATACGGTGATTACTGGAAAGCATTGGAAGATGACATGGTTGTCCAATCCGGTTTGTTTGACTGTCGCAGTCTTACGCTTGCCCAGCAGCGCATGGTTGAGCGTTTTATCAACCATGTTGAAAATCGTGAGCGTGACTAAGTAATACCAGCCCCTGTAGCTCAGCTGGATAGAGCAACGGACTTCTAATCCGTAGGTCGCAGGTCCGAATCCTGCCGGGGGCACTCCACAACGTGTGGATATAGTAACAGAGAGGGAGAATCATGGATTCTTTGCTTAGTAAGTTAGTGGGCGAAAGTCTCGGTGACGAGACTGACATCCAAACACATCAGAACTTCTGGAAGTGGGCCCCTACATGGGGCCTAACCCCGGAAGACGATACGCTTCATCGCATCATCAACCGTGATGTGGTTAAGCGTGCAAAGGCCGTTGTGCCTAGCGTTGATCCGCAGCGCCTTGCGGCCCACATGCGCCTCAAGGCTCGCCGTCAGCGTCAGGCACGCAATGTCTGACGGATTCAACGGGCTTCCCGAGGGGTTTGAACTGCCACCTCCGGCGGTTCAAATCATGTGGGATCGTGATAACGGAAAGTGGATGTTCATGGCTGTCAAGCCACGAATGTTCACAGGCAGTAATGCGCCTGAGGATGTAAAGGAGATGTACCGCCAAGAAAACGGTTACCTGCCCAGTGACGACACCCCCATGCTTGCAGGGGAAGCGCATTGCAAGGGGTATAACTCCTTGGAAGAGTGCGCCAAAGTTCTACCCGAACTCTGGGGCTGGTTTACCGGCTTCAGTGAGTTTCCTGAAGAACTTCAAAGTAACTAACAACGGACGGCGGTGCGATGTAATCGTGCCGCCGTCCAACACCCCATAAGGAGGGGACATGAAAGTTGGAGAAATTCGGGCAATACAACATCCCGAACGTGGTCAAAGTTACGTGGCCATTTTAAAACTCCCTGATGAAGACTCAGGGAAATGGGTAAAAGTTATGCTCATTGGTGACGATGAGCAATGTGCAGGTTACGACGATGTAATCCTGTACGAAGATGAAAGGCCAATGCCCCTTTCATCTGTGTTGCAAGTGTTTATGTTCTCAGGCTTGCCGGTGGATGTTTTAGGGGAGTGTTACGCAACCCTCAGGCCAGAAACAATGGATCTTGTCATAAAAATGCATAACTTCTCGGGGCGAAATTTGTCTCGTGCAGGGTTTCATCCAGATGATCAAGACCCAATGAGACAGGCGTTTCTTGACGAGCAATACGAAATTGCGTATTGGTGCACTTGTATGGTTTTCAACGAGCTAGACAGATTGGAAGAAGAGTATGAGCAGAACAATTCGCAATAAGAATTCCTGGGGCTGGTCACAGTCACAAGGATGGAAAGCCCACTCAGATAATGGGTGTGGTGGGAAGTGCTGGTGCAAGGCTGATCGTAAAGCCAACCCACCAGCCAGGGACAAACGGAGGTTGCTCAATGATTGAGCTACTTGAAGATTTCTTAGTAGTCGGCACCATGTTTTTTGGTGTGGCTTTTTTGTTGTTCTCCCTGTTCAGGGGAGAATTATTAGGTGAAGAGCGACCTACAACAGCTCACAAGGAAGAGGAAACAACAACATGAATATCAAAGTTAAGCGCATTGCATTGATCAAGGCACTTCAGAAAGCGTTGAAAGCACGTCTTGATGGTAAAGCCGCTTTTGACAAAGCGGAAAAGGCATACAAGGAAGAAGTTGTTGCTTTTGAAGCAAAAATCCTTGAAGCAGTTGCCAATGGCAAAGTCAAAGTGACATCAGTCTCCATCAATAACTGGAGATACAACGATGAAGTGCGAGCATCCATTGAGGTGGTTTTGCCAAAATCATGGAAAAATCCAGAGCGCACTGACACACCAAGTTTCAGCACACACCAAATCGCTGAACTTGAAAACGCAATTGCAATCCTCAACATCAGCGATGAGGAATTTGTAAGTGCATCGACCTATAAGTCGGTGTCGCAGTACATCTCTTGACCCTAACAAGTCAAGGTAATTAGGACAGCCGCTCGTTCAATCGGGCGGCTGTCTAGTTTGTAATGCCATCTAATAAAAGGGGGTGCGCATCTTTAACGCACAAAACAACCAGGAAGAGGAAATAATGACCACATCAAATCTACCCCAGTGCTGGGCAGACGTTAGTGACTTGTTGGAAGCTGGCGTTGATCGCGTCATTCTGCATGGTCCGCCAGGAACTGGCAAAACGTTTGCAGGACTCACCATGGGCAATATTGCAGGTGGAGCACATCGCTTGATCTGTAATGAAGACATGACCAGTAGTGACATCACTGGTCACTTCATGCCCACTGGTGGTGGCACATGGAAATGGCACGACGGCGCAGTACTTCGTGCTTGGGAGGGCAATGGCTCTGTCGGCGGTCGCGTCATCATTGACGAAATTGACCGTGCATCTGGCGACGTGTTGTCACTCATGCTCAGCATGCTTGACAGCCCTGAGTCTGCATCATTCTTGCACCCCGAGAATGACCGTACAGTCAAGCCCAATGCCGGCTTCTCAGCAGTTATGACGACCAACATTGAGGACATGCGGGAACTCCCGACTGCCCTCAAGGATCGTTTCCCACTTGTCGTGCGCATCAATCAGCCACACCCGGACGCTTTGACATTCTTGTCAGAGGACATTCGTTCGGCTGCGGCATTGTCGTGTGACCTTGACAATGACCGCCGCATCTCTTTGCGTACTTGGAAGGCTTTCGATCAAGTGCGCAAGGTGTTGGGTGACGAGCGTGCAGCACAGCTCGTATTCAACGACATGTGGATGGGGATTATTGACTCCATCAAAGTCAACAGCATTGCCTCGTAATAAGTAATTAAGTAACCAATCGGGTGGGACGGTGGCGCATTCAATTGTGCCGCCGTCCTGCCCACTACACCCTGAGGAGGGATATGAGCAATAAAACAGCTAAGCCAAAGCCAAAGCCAAAGCTTGTCAGTGTGTTCCCTGAGTGGTTAGACAGGGATGACCTGTCTAACGATACTCCGTGGACTGTCACGTCAGCGTCAGCACAGCGTGGTGATGCATTCACTGACATCAAGAATCGGCGCATGAAAGTGCCAATGGGTGTTGACCCATTGTCACGTGTGATCCGTGCTCATGAGGCGTTGCATGCCAAGATCTCTCCCGAGGTCGGGCCTGCTATTCCGCTTGACTGGATAGGCACTATTCACCCCGAGCTTGTTGAGTCGGCTGAGGAGTTGCGTGTCAATTACTTGGCAAAGCGTCTTGGCTTTGACATGGACATGCTCAAAGATGGTAGTGAGCAGACTTCAGGCGAGATCCTTGCCAATGGTGAGGACCTCATGGGCATCATGCGTATGGTCTCTGCGACCTACGGTACTAAAGCATGTAGTAGTTTCATGCGGGGTATCAAGAAAGCAGTTGACGCTGGTGCTGACGCAAATATGTACCAGTTTGCCAAGGATGTCAAGAAAGTTTGTGCGAGACACGAGCGTTCATGGAATCGTCAGCCCAGGCTTCGTATTGCCAGTACTGAGCCGTACCCAATTGCAGTGTCTAGCAAAGAAGACGACGATGGTGAGACTTCAACTGAGTATGCGTCTGTGCCTAAGGGTTATCGGGCATTCACATTGCCATTGGCACGTGACTTGTCACGCATGGTCACCAAGACCAAGAGCGAGGCTAAGGCTCGTGAGGGTCTGCACGGTCAGGAAGTAAGTGTCGGTGGTTCTACAGGGTTTGCTGTCCCTGTCATTGACAAGATCCCTTTGACTGAGCGAGTCGCTGGTCGTCTCGGTCGGCGTCGTGTAGCGACTGACATTGGTAAAGCTCCACGACGTATCAGTCGTATGCTCACTGATCCTGATCAGCGAGTGTTTGACAAGACAGTCCGGGGCGTTGGTGGCGTCATTTTGATTGACCAGTCTGGCTCAATGCAACTTGACACTTCTGACCTGTGGCAAATCATTAAGGCCTCGCCTGGGTGTGTAGTCATTGGTTACAGCCATCAAACTGGGTCAAGTGGTGAGCCCAACATCTGGGTGCTTGCTGATCGTGGCAAGGTAGTCAAGGAAGTACGCCGTGGCAATGGTGGCAATGGTGTGGATGGTCCTGCATTAGCGTTGGCATTGTCAATGCGCAGGAAAAGTGAGCCATTCATATGGTTGTGCGATGGTTATGTGACTGACGGTACTGGTGACCAACAGCGCACAGAGTTGACCAAGCAGTGCATCAGCATTGTTCAGAAGCATGGCATCCACATGACCTACGACGTTGAAGAGACCGTTGAGGCTCTTAAGAAAGTTGCCCGTGGTGACAAGTTGCCCATGAAAATTACTCGTGGGTTGGAGTACTAATACCCACATCACAATCGTGATGCGGTCCAACTAATACAAGGAAGAGGCTATGGCTACTAATAAATCAATCCACGATTTGTGGAAACACTTTAGTAACAACATTGGCAATAAAGTCAATGATCCTTTTGAGGATCTTTGGGCCAGTGTTGTCCCTCTATCTCTAGATGACGAGTTTCTTCCAGAGATCTCGTCAATGGAGAAAGAAGAGTATGAGGGTGACTCATACTCGTTTATAGCAAACCTTTGCCACGAAACTGACAGGCTTCCAAAAGAAAGCTTTGGCTTCTTTGTGCCCGCCCGTAAGCGTGACCCTGATACAGGTGAAGTTGTATCTCAAATCATCATGCTTGCAGTTGTAAGTGACCATGACAACATTGAGTTTGGATGTTGGGATCTTGCTACTAACAAAGTAGAAATACTTTCTGATGATGACGATGAAAATAGTTATCAAGGAGAGTTGCCAATTGCGTTAGCATCCCTTAGCCTCAAGTGGTCTATAGATCATGGTGGTTGTGGTGCTGTAGGTGATTTGATGCGCAAGAGCATGAACTTGGCTCGAGAAGCGCAAGAGTTAATGCAGCAAGCTGAAGCACTTGCCAGAAAAGCAGCCTTACTGTCTTTATCAGAGAAAAACAAATAGGAGGAAGCATGTTCAACAACAGCAAAAAGAAAGTGCTACGCAACTTAGTTAAAGACATGAGGTGGTTCATTGGTTCCACCCCATGTTCTTGTGTGGAATCAGATATTGAGAAAGACTATCAATATCGATTGTCTCAAAACAAAACAGCTGCAGAGCGGATGCTTTGGAGTATCTCCAACGAAGCACCGGAACCTGAGGAATCAGTTATCTCTGAGTGTGAACGTTGCACATTGTTGGGCCGTTACGAAGAATACTACGGTCCTGATTTGTGTGAAGCAGAATGGAATGACACCATGGCTAAGCCTTTAACTGAAGAACAAAAGACGGAGATCATCAAAGCTCTGGTCGCCGTCCAATTACGCCTAAATAACAAGGAGGAAAGCAAATGATCAAGGTCATTCAAATTGGTACAGACAATGTGGTAGGGGTCAACCTGCATACCAAAGAAAGTGGTATCAGTGAGTACCTCAACAATGCAGTCGGAGGTTGGTTTGACTGTGTGCATAACAGCGACTTAGAGATCGTTGGTTATGTACATGACGAGGGCCTGCTATTGGGGTTTGATATCAACCCAATTGCCACAGCATTGTTTGGGCAAGTGCTTGTAGGCACTTGTGTAATCGTTGGGGCACTTGATGCCAATGGCGTCTACGATGGAGATAGCCATTCAGTACCTGAGAAAGCATTAGAACGTATTGCTGGCCTTTACCCACCATTCAAGATGTGGTTAGACCACAAGCATGACTTAGTAACTACGGAGGCAGAATGACCACGGAAGAACCAACATACAGTTACCTATCCAACGGTACCTATATCCGAGAGATCTTTGGAGGTTACATAGAACTTCCACGACCTGAAACGGTTTTGCCGTTTGATGAAGAAACCGAGGATGAATCATGAGTGTCCACACATTAGAAACCCCAGGACCTCAAGCGTTTGAAGCGGTTGCCACTATCGCTGTTTGTTTAGAGGTAATGGCAATGGTTGATAAGTCATTAGAAAACAATGCAGGTCATCAAATGATGCCTGTTTCAGAAGTTGCTGATGTCTTGTTGGATATACGTGGAATAGTCAGTAAGTTGTTGGCACAAATGCCAAAGTTACCAGCACCTTACAACGATCCATGTGACCATGAGTATGACTCGTACTGCCCCAAATGCGGAATAGATTCACCGGAGGAATATGTTGAACAATAAGTACCTAGAGAAAAAGCTCAATGAGGCTCGAATAGAGGTCTCATTGGTAGAGACAATGTTAATTGAAACACCTTGGTGGAGGTTATTACGCAACCGAAGCCTACGTAAAAAGATTGCTCGCATTGAAAGGCTCATATCAACTTATTATGTTGATTATGAGCATGTAATGGATGCAGTAATGTCCGAACAACTACAAAGAGAGTGGGCTGACCCATCATGAAAAGATTATTAACAATTAGCTTGTTAGGCTTAGCCGCTTGCGGAGGAACAACCACAGAACGTGTGGTGTACATGCCATCAACTGACGCGCCTACTACAACAATTCGTGTTATAAAGACAACAGATGCACCCATTGCTGTCTATGGTGATGATGATGCATTTTTATCAAGTGTGAATGACCTGTACAACGGAATCATTACAGTAACTGACCAAAACATGATTGATGCTGGACGATCAACTTGTGATGCGCTACAAACAGGTAGTACAGCACAGGATGTTGTTGACGCCGCAAACAATTCGGCAGATGGGGACTACGACACATATGACTTCCTTTCATCAGTCATTGCAGCCGCAGTAGTTACCTATTGCCCCGAACAGCAGTGGAAATTCAATAACTAAGACAGCAACATCTTTAATAGTGCCGCAGTCCAATAAACCAACAATAAGGAGAACCACCATGAATGAGCAAGACTTCATCGCATTTGATGAAACGTACTTTAAAGAATACGAAGGTTGGGGCGAAGCTCCAGCAACCGTATGGGATATGGGTGTCTGGAAAGATAATGAGCCGTGTGTTGTTGCTCAAGCCGACAGCCCGTATGAATTAATGGATGCTTTAGCAGTCCATGGTATTGCTCACGGAGCAGTGCTAGCCGTTAGAGGTTGGGGTGCTCCCGTTAAAGACCCTGACAACATTAAAAATGAAACGCGTCCTTCACAACACCCTGAGCGCATGCGTATTGTTATGTACTTGCATATTCAAAATGACAACGGTGTTTTAACCGTGGCTCTGCACCCAAGAGATGAAGAGTTAAAAGTCATGAATGAGACTGGCGTTGGGGCGTTAGCAGACGCCATTAACGAAGCAGTTGACAGCGTTAAGCAAAAGATTGAAGAGTTACAAGAACTTGCATCAGACCTATCAAAAGAAAAAAAAGGAGCAATCAAATGAGTTACGACCACACAAGCACATCCACCAGTGTTCACCTACGTGCAGGTAGCAAAGTAAACATAGAGTTTAATGACTTCACAGACCCTATTCTTTCTTCTGTCCCGTTTCGTACACTGCAGTTAAATGCAGGAGACCACACGGTTAGTGTGTTCTTCAAGGAGTACGACGAAGGCCCCAACCTTATCGATGTACTTAAGCAGATCATTGAAGCAGCAACCGTTCAATTGGATGAGTTGTCTGCTATCGCATACGTCAACGCAATCAACGAATTAGGAGTAAGAGCATGAGGTTCCCTGACCATACCTGCCCAAGGTGCCTAGGTGCTGTGCCCAACGCTTCCGAGCGTGGGCAGTATCCGGGTGCCATCAGCCGCACAGATGACAAAACAGAAATCTGTAGTGAGTGCGGTGTGCTTGAAGCATTAGAGCAATGGGGTGGCAAAGAGAATGGTGGTTTGTTGCCCCAAGAAGAATGGAGAATTTGGGCATGGGTTGGAATGACCTTGAGTGCGAAAGCGATGGAAAAGAATGAGTCTTAATTATGACGCTTGGTTAGAACAGCCACACCAAGATAAATGCAAAGCGGCTGACGATTACGACAATGCCTGTGAGTTATACAACGAAACAGACTCTTATTGGGAGGGGTTAGATGAGTTCTTAAAAGATAATCCCGGCCTAGATGAAGATGCTTGGCGTAATAGCAGTGATTATGAAAGTTCCGTTGAGTCTTATTGGGAAAGACTTAATGAACCACCGCCACCGCCAGAAGACTTTGAGTACAGAGAAAGATGGTAAACGCCATGACTCAATCGTGGCCCGGTCCAATAACAAAGGAGAAGTAATGGAAATTAATTACAACTACGAAAAAGCAAAATGGACTGAAGAGGAAAACAAATATCTCCTCCATCAGCATGTCGTCGTAAAGCACATAGATGACATTGTTATTCCTGGTCGCACGATTGCGGCAATCAAACAACAACTTGTGCGTCTCAATGCTCAAAATATGCTTGCCTATTCTCGTAGAGGTCGTCTTTGGACTTACGATGATGATTTGCAACTCATTGAGTTAATCAACTTGGGTAAGCGTTATAAGGAAATTGCAGAAATTACAGGCAGAACACAAAACACGCTTCGTAACCGTGTCGTAAAGTTGCGTCGCAAATACCAAAACAAAGGAGAAGAATGCCTAACTGGTGTGGAAATGTAACAGTTGTAATTGGTGACCAGAAACAGCTTCAAAAGCTTAGTTTAAAAGTCACAAACAAAGATGGCACGACAAGCTTGACAAATTTAAAGAAGATGCCAACAGTGCTTACAAGAGACCCTGTAAAACTTAAGAAATACCACAAGCATCCCCTTACTCTTGAGTTAGCTTTTGAAAAAGATAAGTTAATAAAAGAGCATCAAGAGTTATGCCTAAGAATAACTGGACACAAGAACAGTTATGAATGGGCAAATGCCGAGTGGGGTACCAAATGGGGTGATTGTGAAACACGAGCTATTGATAGGTATGAACTAGGCGAAGACGTAAAAACACTTTCGTTTAGTTATGACACCGCATGGGGGCCATTTGAAAATAACTTTTGGTCGTACGTATCATCTAAGTTCCCAAACCTTTTCTTCATCAACAGTTATGACGAATGGGGTATGGGGTTTGGTGGTGCAAACGTTTGGATAGCAGGCATACTGGTATTCAATGAAACGTATGACTTCAATGACCTTAAATTTGACGAAGATTGCTCTGAGGCAGACAACGAGCACGATGGTTGCAACTGCCATGAAGAAGCGACGCAAGAATTAAGTAGTAGCGCCTTTAATAAAGCTTACAATTTTGCAAAAAGAAATGAAGTAGAGATATGACAAATTTAGTAGTTTCTCCTAAGCGAGCAGTTATCAAACAAGTTGTTATTAGTTTTCTTATGTTAATAACAATTGGGAGATTGTTAGTAATTGAATCAAACAAAATGTACTTGGGTATAGGGATAGCAATGTTCCTTGTTGCACTGTTCACTACCATCAAAAACATCATGTACATGCAATGGCGATCCAATCGTGGTTGGACTACTACAGTGCAGGTTCCTGATGATTTCAACAACTAATTAAGGAGATCTAATGGAAGCAGCGGTACCTACCCCGTTAATGTTTCACCAAGAAGCAGCAGTTGAGTTTGTCATGGACAAGAAACAGGCTTACTTGGCCCTTGACATGGGCCTTGGCAAAACAGCATGTGCAATTGAAGTGATTAGCAGAGCAAAAGAGTTGGGTGAATCCCCAGCCCTTGTAGTCGTCCCACCGTCCTTGCGTTTAACTTGGGTAAAAGAGTTAGAGAAGTTTGCACCACACTTAATCGTTGAGGTTCTCCGTGGATCGTACCCAAGAGAGTTAAGTGGGGCGGATGTGTACATCATTGGGGATTCAGTTATAGCAAGTTGGACACCTGAGTTAGAGGATGATCCTTTGTCATTGTTAGGTAAGTTCAAGACTCTTGTTGTTGATGAGTCTCACCGTGTTAAGAACATCTCCGCTAGGCGTACTCAAGCAGTCATTAAGGTATCTAAGACTGTGGATGGATTCAAGATACTTATGTCCGGTACACCTACGCCTAATGGTAGGAACATGGAGATGGGTGCTCAAATAGAAATACTTGGGGATGACGCATGGAAAGCCATAGGTGGTAAGGGTGTCTTTTGGAATTATTACTGCCCAGTAGAACTGGATGGTAATGGTAAGCGCAATAAGTTTGGCAAGCGTGCCAATGTTGATTCGCTTGGGCTCAATGCGGCAATGATCTCATCGTTTATGCTGCGGCTTAAACGAGATGATGTACTAGACCTGCCCAACAAAGGTCGTGCTGGTGTCCATATTGAAGGAAGAGGTCAGCCCGTCAAAGATTACTTGCTTGCTGAAGAGGATTTAGTTGCCTACTTAGCTGGTGCTGGTAAGGAGTGGCGTGGTGCAATGCGTAATGAAGCGTTAGTAAAGCTCACTACTATGCGAAAACTAGCAGGAGCATGCAAAGTAAAGGGGGTAGTAGAACGTGCAAAAGAGTTATTTAAGGAGACCTTGCCAGAAGATCACGGCCTCTTTATAGTTGCTGAGCATCATGATGTGATGGAGAGCCTTAGTGAGGAACTTAGTAAGTATGGTGTAGTGGAGTTCAACGGGCGCATGGATGACAACATGAAAGCAGAAGCAATACGTGCTTTCAATAGTGGTGAAGCACGAGTAATGATTGGGCAAATCAAGTCAGTTGGTGTTGGGTTGACATTACATGGTGACGGTAAAAACCACCATGTGTTAATCACACAATTGCCTTGGTCACCCAGTGATCTAACACAAGTAGAAGATAGGCTCCACAGGATTGGCCAAATAAATGATGTAAACGTAGAAGTTTGCTTGGCCAGTATTGATGGCTCATGGACAATTGATGAGCGGTTATGGGGCCTGTTAGAAAGCAAGGCGTTTTCTGCGGGGGAAATAGTAGATGGCAAGGGTGAATACTTGCTAGAAGAAATACAAGACAGTCTTATTAACACATACCGATAACAAACAAAGGGAAAACAATGACAATTATCAAATCATCAGAAAACAGTGGACCCATTACTGTGGTCATCTTTAGTAGTGACGAGATCAAGGCTCTTGAGCACTTGCTTGACTTTGCAAAGTTTGACAACAGCGACGAGACACACGACGCTTTAGAAGTGCTCGATGAGTTCCTCTTTACATTAAACGTACTCCCAACAGTATCGTGACCCACAGAAAGGTAACAAAATGGTAGGCGCAAAAGCCTTACGAAAAGGAATGTCCGTGGAGGTTTCAAGCGGGCCATACAAGGGGCTTATGGCTGAAGTCGTAGACCCTGACGTTATGCCCGATGGACACCCGGAACAGAGGAAGATGCTTGTAGATATTGAGGGTGTTGGTAGCACGTTCATTATTCCTAAGCAACTTAGGTTAGTTGGTTCGGTGGAACCAAAAGTAATTACTGGCCCGCAACCAAACCAGGTTGTTGTAGTAGTACTTGGGCCTGATTGTTCATTAGAAAAGTTGTTACAACTAGCGAGAGAAGGTAAGTTATCATCATGACAAACAATATGGAAACCACAGTAAGAAGTTACTTAGCTGCAAAGAAAGAAGCAGACTCATGGGCAACGTTACTTAAGGGTCTTGAAGAAGAACTTAAGACGGCGATGCTTAGTGAGTCTCTTGACAAGGTAGAAGTAGACGGCAAAGTCGTCTCTTTAGTTCAGGCAGAGCGTCGCTCGTTTGACATTGAGACATTGAAGAAACTGGTGTCTCCTGCAGTGTTTAAACAGATCACTGAGCCAGCAGTTAAGACTCAGTTGTTTGATGCTGCTTTTAGCTTAGGAAAGATTACAGCTGACGTAGCTGAGTCAGTCACCAACAAAACCCCATACTCGCAACTACGAGTTAAGTGAAAGAGGAAACCATGGAATGTGAATATGAAACTGTAGCGACCCTTGATCTCAAAGTAATCTTTAAGCTGATGATCGATGGGCACCTTGATCCGAAGATTGGTTTAACTCTTGTAGCCAATGCGTACGAGATTGACCCTGAGCGACTTATGTTTACAATCTACGGAAGTCAGAAGCGCCATTCAAGGCACTGGACTAAAGAAGAAGATGAGCAACTCATTGCGGGCTGGAATAATGGGGACCGCACTGCTAACATTGCTAACCTCCTAGGTCGTAGCCAACAAACTATTTACATGAGGATTAGGCACTTGGCAGACTTAGGCCACCCAGTTAACCCCCGTAGAAAGACGGAAAACTACAAACAAAGGACGTAAGGAAAGAAGCCAGGGCCTGACATCTACCCTTTCTTGTCGGGATCTTTCCTCCCCCTGCCCCATACAGCACAAAACATGCATCCGTGCTGATTGTTATGGGGTAAGGGGCGAACCTGGGTTAGACTATGTGTCTGCGCAATTGTGGCGCCGTCCAAGGAGATTAGTATGTACATGTGTAGAGGTCCGGTATGTAACGAAAAAGCTGTAGCCAAAGGATTGTGCGCAGCTCATTACAAACAAATGCAACGCGATGGGCGTATGCATATTATTGACAAGTCAAAGCTTCCAGAAGACAAGTTTTGGAAACACATTAAAAAGCAGGATGATGGCTGCTGGACATGGACTGGCCCTGTTGATAAAGGGTATGGCCGTATGTACGTTGGTAACAAAGCTTTCCAAGCTCACCGATGGTCTTACGAACAGCACATGCATGCCTCCCTTACTAAGGTTGAGACACTAGACCACTTATGTCGCAACACTCTTTGCTGTAACCCGGAGCATCTAGAGAAAGTGTCGCTCATTGAAAACATTGAGCGTCAACACTTGTACCACGCTATGCGGGCAGAGATCAATAGACTACGAAGGTTCCTTGAAGACATTGGGTACAACCCCGACAGCCTTCAAAAAGAAATGTAATTACTTGTTTTCAGATAGTAACTTACGAAACTCGTCGACATCTAAGTTCATCATCTTTGCTGAGGTTTTCAAAGGAGTTTCGTCCTTTACCTTACGCAATACCTTAATAAGACTAGTTGCTGTTAGCTTTGATGCTTCGTCAGCATGCTCTAGTTCTAAACCACGACGATTCCGAGGGGTTACCCCACCCCAAATACCGTACTTAAGTTTGTTGGTTAGCGCAAACTCTAAGCATTCTTTACGCACTGTGCACATTGCACAACATAACTGTGCTTGAGCAACAATCATAGCGGCGTCAACACCATCCCTGTTAGGGAAGAACTTCTCAGTATCGCTGTTAGCGCATGCTGCTTTTACACGCCATCTTCCGTCCCCCCATTCTTTCAATTGTGGGAGATCAACTAGGGCAGATACAATAGTGTTCTCATTCATGGGGTTATCCTACAGGCCAGTAACCACATCAACAAATCGTTGAGCACCAAAAAGTATGTCTCTTGCAGAAATTAATTCTCGGTTGCGAGCACCTTCTTCTCTGCGAAGTGAGGGATCAGCAATCAATTGTTTTAAATGCTTAATCCAATCAGAAGGTTTCTTGGCTAGCCTTCCGACTCCAAGCGACTCGTTTAGCTGTACGTACGCATCTAAGTTTTGTGCGATAAAAGGAATACCTGAAGCTGCGTACTCCATTCCTTTAATGTCTGACTTGCAACGATTAAAAGGAAAATCACGCAAAGGGATAATCCCAATGTCCATAGACATGAGTGTTGCGTACGTTTCAATTGGGTGCAACGGCGCAGTCGTAACTAACTCGTCTGGAACGTTTAGTAAAGAAGCAAAAGTAGGGTAACTCATATGGTTTCCACCGTGGTACAGCTTTACTTCCCCACGCTTTGCCATAATATCTAGTACACCACGAAGGGTTTCAATGTCCCCACTTCTATGAGCAGTACTTCCTACCCAACCAACAGTTGGAGATACATCACCAGAATCTACGTGCTGAGTAAATCTTGATAAATCAATGGTGTTTTCTAACAACACCATTTCTCCTTTGACTAAATCACGTAACCGATCCTGCAAGTAAGAGGTGCTACACAAAACCATGTCTGATTTAGCAATAGTCCCTCTGTAATGATTAATGTTTTCATTAGGGCTAGTTTGTGGGTGGTTGTGACTAAACGCTTTGTTGGATGGAGACACCCCCCAATACCAATCGTCAATGTCATTAATAAACTTTTGGCCATAAGCCTGTGCTTGAAGGATGTGCTCATTAATACCTTTGTGCATCAAGCGTTGCATGACAACAGTATCTACTTCGCACTCTTCTTTTGTAAGGTGATCAATAACCACAAAATGATCTTTGTTGTTCCAGGCCAATGTACCTACAACAGTGTTTTCAGGTAAGTACTTTAAGTACTGGCCAATGCGTGCCCATCCTGAGCCACCCCATCGATGGTCTCCTCCAGGAGTGAGTGGGGTTTGCCAGTCACCTGACGTTATTCCTATTTTCATCGTGTCCTTCAACAAGTTGCATTGTGTACGTTTTTTTGCCCACCCCACAACAGTGGGTAGGTGCAGTAACTAAAGGTACGTGCACCTTTATCCCACTGTTGCATTGAGGGCATTTGTAGTACCCTGCGGGTAGGGAACTGCTACCCATGTTATTTATCTGTTGGTGTTCTGCGAATCCATGTAGTAGCAAAGTTCCTGATGGAATCTAAGTCCCACAATGGTGTTGCAGCCAAAATCTTGATTGGCTTTGGAAAGTTAGCCCGCTTGCGCAAAGCATGAATTTGTTGCTTAGGACATCCCAGTAGCTCCGCTACTTCAGACGTCCCTCCAATGTTATTGAGATCCATTTGTTGTCCTTTTGTAAGGGTGTTCATTCTTAGTACATACTACACAGTTAAGAGCAGGAAAGCAATCACTTGCACTTACGAGACCATGGTTTAAAACCACAGTATCCGTGCCCGTCGTACCATTTGTACATTTCCCATGCCCATTTAAAGTTGGTCAAAGGGTCATCGATCATTGCCCAACTTCCAAACATGCTTTCAACTTCGTCTTTCCAAACAAAGTTAATCTGCATTGGGCCATGATCACTACCATTCCATCGGGGATGCCCAGGAATAACGTTTTCACAACGAGACTCATTCCAGGCTTCGTCAAGAACGTCTACTAAAAGGGACTGAGGCCAACCTGCTTCTACGGCAAGAGGTGCTAACTCTTCGCACTTTGATCCAAGTGGTACAAGTGTTGTGGTAGTAGTGGTGGTTGAGGCAACAGTGGTTGTAGTGGTTGTAGTGGTTGTAGTTGTTGGGGGTGGGGTAGTTGTGGTGGTTGAAGTTTCTGGTGTGGCTGCAACTTCTTGTGGGCTTACTGTTCGGTTGCAATTTGTGAGTGATAAAGCGCCCACAATGATCGCACTCGTTAGGGTAAGTTTACGCAATAGTTTTCTCCTTGATAGGGGATATGGAAAGGCCCTACTTTGGAGGTAGGGCCATGCAGATATGTTACCATCTCATTACGGTAACTCCCTACATCAAGGATTAATTAGTGCGTAGAGCAGGGACTTTACATCAAAAGTTTCTCCGCGAGAAGGAAGAACTATTGGCATGATGTAGTCCATAGCAGAAATTGATTCATCAATACACGGAGTACACCGGCAACCTTTTCGGTAGCTTTCAAGTGTCCCATGTTGCAACTTTACTGTGCCTCTACGTTCTTGTGGTGTTAGCCCGCCCCACATACCCCATGTTTCCTCTGCACCTAACTTCATGCACTCTTTCCACACAGGACAATTTTTGCATGCTGTTTTTCCAACAGCGTAATAATCGTTAGGATTTGGTGCATCTAAAGGGGCGTACCACATGTCAACGTTTTTACCACGACAAGCAGATTGCTCAAGCCAATCCATTAGTTGTTATTAGTTTCTTTAGACACCTTGTTCACCCAAGATATCAAATAACTTTCCAAGCATAAGTGGACCAGTTGTTAGGATAAAGAAAAATCCAAAAGTAACTACAAAAGGCCAGCCAGTTCCGTGCTTTGAAAAAGAATTAGAAATAGAAGCAATAACAGTTAAAAACCCAGCAGAAACTAAACGTCGTCTGTCTTGGTAGACGTAGTTGGGTACTTTTTCCAAGTTGTGTGCCAAATTGAGTTCTCTTCCTTATAATGCCACGATATAGGTATCATACCAAGAAGAGTAGCGGCCTTGTCAATAGCTGATACGTGCTGGGGTAGTTCTTTCTCTAAACCAGTCAACCATCCGGCAGCAAATAACTCCTCTGAATAATACGCCATTGCTGGAGGAAGAATACTTTGTAACACTTCTTCAAGTTGCTCAACACGTTGTGTCAAAGCGTTAATCATTGCCTGCTTAGAAGAATCAGTATCCATCACACCGTAGTTTCGTTAAGAGCATTGGTAATTAGGTTTTGAACAGTAGAAGCAAACAACTTGTCTACTACTGCTTGGTCAACCATCAAATCAGTTCCGTTTACATTAATCACTACCTGTGTCTTCAACCGGTAATGATTAGACTCATCAGCAAGATGAGTGATCAAATGAGCTGCTTCAACAAGTGACTTTGATACATCATTGATAGTCATGCTCAGGGTATCTGACCCTAGGTCAATAGCCATTTTCACTAGTTGCTCAGCAGTTTGGTATGGGTCAAGTTCTTCTATAGAGCTATGCGAGTTGTTCATCGTACATCCTTTAGTAGGGGAACTTAGCATACACCATTATTCGCCAATATTAATTACATCGGAAATAAACTGATCGGTGCGACTGGCGTTCATACCTCCGCCAGGAAGTTGCTTGGCTGATTCTCCTGCTTTGCTTCCAAACAATCTTGAAAGGACACCGGCTCCGCCCCTTGCTTCAACTTCAATCCTCATAAGATCACGAGTGTCAGAGATGTTCTTGAACTTATCAATGAGCGAGAACAAGCGATCCATTTCAGATGATAAAGCTGGGTCAAGGCCTTGGCCCTCAAGCTCTTCGGCAAACCTAGCAAACAAAACTCGGCTTGCTTGCATCTCAATCATGGCCTGCAAAACAGCGTTAAGTTGATCCTTTGTGCGGATCTCAATAGGAAGTCTAAAACCACAATCTGAATGTTCCTTGAATGCAGGACATCTTGAGGCCAGATAGCAACTATCACACTGTCGCAATGGGTTTGATTGATATCTGATTACAGCAGTCTCTGCAGGGTCAATTTCAATGACTTCTCCCTGCTCATTAGGCATTTGGGTACCCATTGATACGATGTGCTCAATACCCATAACAGGGAGTAATAGGCGTTCACTGTCGTGCCTCTTTTCTATAGGTCCGGTAGCAATACCTGACCCCCTAGAAACCGGTTTACCCCCACTATGGGTTTCAGGGGGTATAGTTGCTATCTCCCCCTCTTCATTGTTTACAAACTCCTCTTCGTCCACACCTTCTTCAGGGTCATAGCCCAAATTTGTGTGCTCTTCCCAAGCCAACCAAGAACGAATTGCTAACGCTCCAACAGTAGTTACATCGTCTTCCATGACAGCATCAAAGTCAATTCCTAGACGAATAATGTCGGGCCGGTGCTTCCGTCTAGACGACTCTTTTTGTTGAGCTGGGTACCGTCGTAAAGCGTGCCCGTCCCATACTTGTGTTTCCCCATAACGAAGTGTGCTGGTCCATGAACCCACAATTACTGCTGCCCAAGGTAACGCTTCAATAATGTCTGGCTTGCTGGTAATACCTAGTAATGCAGCGCCCCATCTTTGAGACAAAGACCTAATTCGTGGAAGAGTTTTAGCATTAATTGCTTTGTCTGAAATTGCTGC
>Ga0214919_10003819_pt1 | contig 22452 bp, 21 predicted proteins | sample LL1503_MetaG_FD_177994 | JGI IMG/M metagenome (GOLD analysis project Ga0214919, IMG submission 177994) | Freshwater microbial communities from Lake Lanier, Atlanta, Georgia, United States - LL-1503 | ecosystem: Environmental > Aquatic > Freshwater > Lake | place: USA: Georgia | collected... | reverse complement strand
ACATCGCCGTGAGCAGCATTTAGTGAGATCAAAGTCTGTGTGCCGAATGAGTTACGTGGAACCCAAACTGCATCATCATGAATATCTTCAACAAGTGCTGGAAGTGAGATCGAACCGTGTGAGTTAGAGACTCGCAAGATATCGCCATCTTTAACGCCCATTGATTCAGCGCGCTTTGGCGAAATAACTGCAACTGACTTGCGAGCAGTTCCGGCCAAGTTTGCTTCACCCTTTTGAAGTGTGCCGAGATCTAGCAAGCGACGCCATGAAGTAAGTAGCGCTTCATTTCCAGAAACTTTATTGGCCCCAGTTGCAGAAACGGATGCGAACTTGGCACGTGCGCCATCCCATTTACCGAGTGATGAAATTTCGCGCGCAGCTTGTGTCACTGTGCCGAGCATGATTGATTCGCCCATCTCGTCAGCAAGTGCCGACAAGATGCGCAAATCAGAACGATTTAGTGAGTCAGCAACTGCGGCATCAAAGGCACGAGCGCGACCTTCCCAGTTAAGGAATGAACCAGACTTTTCAGTTACTGCAGCAACAGGAAGAACAACATCTGCCACATTGGTAACTGCAGAGTGTGCGATTTCAAGTGAGACAACAAATGACTTGGAAAGTGCGGCAAGTGCAGCTGCGCTATTTGGCATATCTTGTGGATCAACTCCGCCAACAACTACTGCATCAAGTGAACCGTTACCGAGTGAGTCGATAATTTCAGAAGTTGTACGACCCACATTTGCAGGAAGTGATGGAACTCCCCAAACAGTTGCGATATCTACGCGAGCTGCCGCATCTTCAACTGGGCGACCGCCTGGAAGAAGTGTGCCGATTGCACCTGATTCGAGCGCGCCACGTTCGCCGGCGCGACGTGGGATCCACGCCAACTTTGCGCCAGTCTTTTCAGCCAGTAGAGAAACTGCAGTTAATAATCCAGTTGTTTCAGCGGCGCGTTCGCCAACCAAGATAACTGACTTAGCAGTTAGAGAAAGTGCAGAAACTGCAGCGCCTTCAGCACCTGGTGCGACCTTAATAAATTCAGCCTTCAATTTTTCAACGCCGATAGAAAGCTTGGTTGCAACTGCGCTTACCTTTAGCGCGCGCTTGCGAACTTGTTTGTTAATGCGAAGGAAGACGATTGGTGATTCTTCTTCTGGCTCAAAGCCAACAAGTACTACGTGATCAGCAACATCAATATCGCGATAGGTAGTTGCAGATCCAGCAACCTTGGCGCCTAAGAAATCGCGTTCTTCATCAGATGAAACACGGGCACGGAAATCGATATCGTTTGTACCGAGTGCGATACGAGCGAATTTGCTGTAACCGTATGCATCTTCAGTTGTTGCACGTCCGCCAACTAGCACCGCTGCACGCTTGCCCTTAAGACCTGCAGCTGCTGCGGCAAGTGCTTCTGGCCATGATGCTGATGCGAGAACGCCATCAGCGCCACGAACCATAGGAGTTGTAAGGCGATCAACTTCAGTTACGTACTTAAATGCCCAGCGACCTTTATCGCAGTTCCATTCTTCGTTAACTGCCGCATCATCACCAGCAAGGCGACGCAAAGTCTTTCCACGGCGAACATCGGTGCGCATATCGCAACCTGATGCGCAGTGTTCGCAAGCAGATGGAGTTGAAACTAAATCGAATGGACGTGCACGGAATCGGTAAGCCGCACCAGTAAGTGCGCCGACCGGACAGATCTGCACTGTGTTTCCTGAGAAGTAAGACTCAAATGGTTGGTTCTCGTAGATACCAACTTGCTGCAGCGCACCGCGTTCGTTGAGAGTAATAAATGGATCGCCTGCGATTTGATCAGAGAAACGAGTACAACGTGCGCATAGAACGCAACGTTCGCGATCGAGCAGAACCTGAGACGAAATAGCAACTGGCTTTTCGAAGGTGCGCTTTACGCCTTCAAAGCGGGTCTCGCCATTGCCGGTACTCATCGCTTGGTTCTGTAATGGACATTCGCCACCCTTGTCGCAAACTGGGCAATCAAGTGGGTGGTTTACAAGTAGAAGTTCCATAACTCCACGCTGTGCTTTTTCAGCAACTGGTGAAGTTAGTTGAGTCTTAACGATCATATTTGGTTCTACCGGAATGGTGCAGGAAGCCTGTGGCTTCGGAAATGCGCGACCATTAATTTCGATATCAACTAAACATTGACGACAAGCGCCAACAGGATCAAGAAGTGGGTGGTCGCAGAAACGTGGAATTTGGATTCCTAGTTTTTCCGCGGCGCGAATAACCAGAGTTCCCTTGGGAACGCTAACTTCAAAACCATCGATAACAACGGTGATGAGTTCTACAGCTTGCGCAGTTGTGTTCTCTTGAGTTGTTGTCATTATGCGTTAGCTCCAGAGAAGAGAGTTGATTTAACTGGATCGAATGGGCATCCACCATTTGTTAAGTGGGCGATGTATTCGTCACGGAAATATTTGATTGAAGATGTGATTGGGCTAGTTGCACCATCACCAAGTGCGCAGAATGAACGGCCCATAATGTTGTCGCAGAGATCGAGCAACTTAGCGAGATCTGCTTCAGTGCCCACGCCGTTTTCTAGATCGCGCAGAATCTGAACCAACCACCAAGTGCCTTCGCGACAAGGTGTGCACTTGCCACATGACTCGTGCTTGTAGAACTCAGTCCAACGAAGTACTGCGCGAACAACGCAAGTTGTTTCATCAAAGATCTGTAGCGCTTTAGTGCCGAGCATGGAGCCCGCAGCGGATACGCCTTCGTAATCAAGTGGAACATCTAAGTGCTCATCGGTAAACAGTGGCGTTGAAGATCCACCAGGTGTCCAGAACTTCAACTTATGTCCGGTGCGAACTCCGCCGGCTAGATCAAGAATCTCGCGCAAAGTAATTCCGAGAGGTGCTTCAAACTGTCCTGGGTTATTAACGTGGCCGGAGAGTGAATAAAGCGTTGTTCCCTTTGATTTTTCAGTACCCATTGCTTGGTACCACTCAGCGCCATTAGCAACGATCGCTGGAACTGATGAAATTGATTCAACGTTATTTACAACTGTTGGGCGTGCATATAAACCGGCGATCGCTGGAAATGGTGGACGCAGACGTGGCTGGCCGCGGAAACCTTCAAGTGAATCAAGCAACGCTGTTTCTTCACCGCAGATATATGCACCAGCACCTACGTGTAAGACGACATCAATTCCTTTACCAAGGTGGCCAGCTTTGTAAGCATCTTCGATCGCTTGATTTAAGCGGCGCACAACATGTGTAACTTCACCGCGGATATAAATGAATGCATGCTTTGCGCGAATTGCGTGACAGGCGATGATGCAACCTTCTATAAGAACATGTGGATTAGCCATAAGTAGCGGCGTATCTTTACAAGTACCTGGCTCTGATTCATCGGCGTTAACAACGAGGTAATGATCTTTTTCATCCCCTTGTGGGATAAAGCCCCACTTCATTCCGGTTGGGAAGCCTGCACCACCACGACCGCGTAAACCTGAATCTTTAACAAGTTGAATAACTGCATCTGGATCCATAGCAAGTGCTTTCGCTGATGCCTTGTAACCACCGTGACGCGTGTATGCCTCGATGGTGAATGAATCTTTCTCATCCCAATGTGCAGAAAGAACGGGAGCTAGTTTTGTCATTACTTGCCCTCTTTCGAAAGTTTTAAGCCAAGAAGTGTTGGTTCGCCGGCTTGCAAGCCTTCATTGGCTTTGCCGTCATTTAGACCAGCGAGAACTGCAGATGCTTCTTTCCAAGTAACAAGTGAATTAGGTCCACGCGTTGGTGGCTTAGGAGTTCCCTTGCGCATTGAATCAACTAGATCTTTCGCAGACTCAACGTTCTGGTTGTCGTAGAACTCCCAGTTAGCCATAACAACTGGTGCGTAATCGCAGGCCGCGTTGCATTCAATGTGTTCGAGCGAAACTTTTCCGTCAGCGGTAACGCCATCATTTTCAACACCGAGGTGGTCTTTAAGCGCTGCAAATATGGCATCTCCGCCCATAACTGCGCACAAGGTGTTGGTGCAAACGCCTACGTGGTATTCGCCAACTGGCTTGCGCTTGTATTGGGTGTAGAAAGTTGCGACTGCAGTTACTTCTGCTGTCTCGAGTGTTAGCAACTTGGCAATCTCTTCGATGCCCTCATTTGTTACATAACCAGCAAGTGATTGCACATAGTGAAGCAAAGGCATGATGGCAGAGCGGCTACGTGGGTAGCGCTTGATAATCGAATTCATAACTTCGATCTGATCTGGTGAGTAAGCCATTAGCGGTCAACGCCTCCCATCACCGGATCGATTGAAGCAACAGCGCCGATGATGTCGGCAACCATTGAGCCTTCACACATTGCAGAAGTTGATTGCAAGTTATTGAAAGATGGTTCGCGGAAGTGAACGCGGTATGGACGTGTTCCACCGTCAGAGACAACGTGTGCACCGAGTTCGCCACGTGGTGATTCGACTGCTGAATAAACCTGACCTGCTGGAACGCGGAAACCTTCAGTAACAAGTTTGAAGTGGTGGATCAAAGACTCCATTGATGTGCCCATGATTTCGCGGATGTGGTTAAGTGAGTTACCCATTCCATCTGCGCCAATCGCAAGCTGAGCTGGCCAAGCGATCTTCTTATCGGCAACCATTACTGGTGCACCTTCAAGTGATTTAAGTTTTTCAGCGCATTGTTCGATGATGCGAAGTGATTGTTCTAGTTCGTTGATACGAATCAAGAAGCGGCCGTAAACATCACAGGTATCTGCTGTTACAACATCAAACTTGTAATTTTCATATCCTGAGTAAGGCTGAATCTTGCGCAGATCAAGTGGCAGGCCAGTTGCACGAATAACTGGACCAGTAACGCCAAGGGTTGTTGCACCAGCAAGATCAAGGTAACCAATTCCCTCGGTGCGCTTCATCCAGATGCTGTTACCAACGAGCAACTTCTCGTTATCTTTAAAGCTATGGCGAAGATCTTTAACAGTTGCAAGGATCTTGTCGACAGCGCCGGCAGGAAGATCTTGAGCAACACCGCCTGGGCGGATATAGGCCATATTCATACGTAGGCCTGAGATAAATTCAAAGATATCTAGAACTTTTTCACGTTCGCGGAAGCAGAAGATCATTGGTGAAAGCGCACCTAGTTCAAGTGCTCCGGTACCGAGCGCAACCATATGTGAAGAAATACGGTTGAACTCCATCATCATTACGCGAATAACGTTGGCTTTCTCTGGAACATCGTTGGTGATCCCAAGAAGCTTTTCAACGCCTAAGCAGTAAGCGGCTTCGTTAAATAACGGAGCCAAGTAATCCATACGAGTTACGAAGGTTGTGGCCTGGGTCCAGTTACGGAATTCGATGTTCTTTTCAATACCTGTGTGGAGGTAACCAATTCCGCAACGAACTTCAGTAACAGTTTCGCCTTCAAGTTCAAGAACCAAACGAAGTACGCCGTGCGTAGATGGGTGCTGCGGACCCATATTTACAACTACGCGCTCTTCTTTCGCCTGACCAATTTCAGTTACGAGTGAATCCCAATCGCCACCAGTTACAGAAAATACGGTGCCTTCGGTGGTTTCACGTGATGATGCATACGGGTCTGTATAAGTGCTCACTTGTAAGACCTCCGATCTGATGGAGGTGGTGTAACAGCGCCCTTGTATTCAACGCCGATTCCGCCAAGTGCATAATCCTTACGTTGTGGATGTCCTTGCCAATCATCTGGCATCAAGATGCGAGTAAGTCCTGGGTGGCCATCAAAGATGATTCCGAACATGTCGTAAGTTTCGCGTTCGTTCCAGTTTGATCCAGCCCAAACTTCAACAAGGGAAGGAATGTGTGGATCAACATCAGGCACTGAAACTTCAAGGCGAATACGTTGGTTATTTGTCACAGATAGCAAGTGATAGACCGCGTGCAATTCACGATTGGTATCTTCTGGATAGTGCACACCAGATACACCCATCGACATTTCAAATTTCAATTTATCGCGCAAGACAAGTGCGACTTCAACCAAACGCTCGCGCTTGATGTGAAGGGTTAGCTCGCCGCGATCAACAACGACGCGTTCAATGGCATCTGCGAAATCCGGATATGCGCGCTCTAGATCATCAGCAACCTGATCGAAGTAACCGCCAAATGGGCGCTGTGATGATCCAGCTGTCGCAGCCGCGCGTACTAGCCCGCCGTAACCCGAGGTATCCCCCGTGCCGGCAGCACCAAACATTCCGTGCTTATCGTCAGACATTTAAGCGAGCAACCCCTTCAACTGATGGGTTGGTACTGCAGCCATTGCTGCCGCTTCAACTTCCTTAATAACTTTTTCGCGGTTAGGTCCGAGTTTTTCGTCGTAAATCTGATCGTGCAATTTAAGAATTGCATCCATCAACATTTCCGGACGTGGTGGACAACCTGGCAAATAAATATCAACTGGAACAACGTGATCTACGCCTTGCACGATTGCATAGTTGTTAAACATTCCACCTGATGAAGCACATGCGCCCATTGCGATAACCCACTTTGGCGCCGCCATTTGATCGTAAATCTGGCGAAGTACTGGCGCCATCTTGTTTGAAACGCGCCCTGCAACGATCATCAAATCTGCTTGTCGTGGGGATGCGCGGAAAACTTCCATACCAAAACGTGCCAAGTCATAACGACCGGCACCTGCTGCCATCATCTCAATTGCGCAACATGCCAAACCGAAAGTTGCCGGCCACAGCGAGTTCTTACGCATATAACCTGCCAGCTTTTCAACTGAGGTTAAGACAATTCCGCTAGGTAACTTCTCTTCTAATCCCACTCGAGACCTCCACGGCGCCAGACATATGCATAAGCGACGAATACTGTTGCGATGAAGATTGCCATTTCAACCAAACCAAAGAGTCCTAGTTGATCGAAGGTGACAGCCCATGGATAAAGGAAAACAATTTCAATATCAAAGATGATAAAGAGCATCGCAGTTAAAAAGTATTTGACTGGAAAACGGCCGCCTTGTGCAGCTTGTGGTGATGGTTCGATTCCGCATTCGTATGCTTCGAGCTTTGCTCGGTTGTAACGTGCCGGACCTGTTAGCGCTGCGGCGGCGATGGAAAATACGGCGAAGCCAAATCCCACGGCGGCAATCGCCAGAATCGGAACATATGGGTTACCGGTCACAAGCGAAATCCTAAGGTGGCCATGGGGGTGGTCGTGACCGTTAGACCTTTACGCCTCTGTGAACTGCAACAACTCCGAAAGTTAGGTTCTGCCAGCCGACTTGGCTCCATCCGGCCGCCTCGATCTTGGCGGCGAGCGCCTTCTGGTTTGGCCAGGCCCGGATCGATTCGGCCAAATAGATGTAAGCATCTGGGTTTGATGAAGTCTTCTTGGCGATCGCCGGCAGGGCGCGCATTAAGTAATTGGTATAAAGCTTTCGAAATGGCGCCCAAGTTGGGCTGGAAAACTCGGCTATGACGATCCTGCCGCCCTTTTTGGTTACTCGTAGCGCCTCTTTTAGCGCTTTTTCGGTATCTGAAGTGTTGCGAAGGCCGAAAGAGATGGTCACAACATCGAATTCGCCGTCGCCGAATGGCAGATTTAAGGCATCGGCGAAGGTAAAGGGCAGGTGGGGACGCGCTTTTCGCCCCGCAGCCAGCATGCCTTCCGAGAAATCAGCTGGAATAACGTCGGCTCCGGCGGCAGCCAAGGGTTCGGAGCTAGATCCTGTGCCAGCGGCCAAATCGAGGATCTTCATCCCAGGCTTTGGGGCGATGATCGCGGTGGTGGCTCGGCGCCAAGCCTTGGTCTGGCCCAGGCTGAGCAGGTCATTAACTAGGTCGTAGCGCTTGGCCACGCCATCGAACATTGCCGCGACTTCGTCTGGGTTTTTATCCATATTTGCGCGCGACATGGGCAAAGTCTCTCGCACGTTTGGGTACTTCCACAACTTTTAAATTTAATGGGTCGATTAAAACCGATAGATTTAATTCTTGTGGCGCCCTTAATCCCCGTAACTACTGCACGCCTTGGCGAGCACCTGCCACTTCTTGAACTTCTTCCAGATAGCGCACCTGTTTCTTGGGTTCGCGGCGGCGATGGCTTAGTTGGCTGGGGATCTTATGCGTCTACAAAAGTCAGCGGCCCAAATCGTTTCAACGATGCGCGTACTTGGTGGCATCAACAACTCGAAAAATTAGCGATCTCTGACTCGGTACATACAAGTGGCACCGGCCCAATTCTCTTTACCTCTTTCTCATTTGATCAGAACGAAGAATCTGTTCTTGTAATTCCTGAAGTAATTGTTGGAATGCGAAATGGCAGCTCTTGGATTACTTGGATCGGTGATCAGGCACAGCCAAAGTTATTTGAGAGCACTCAATGTCTCGAAGATGCTGAATACAACTGGGGCGACGGTTCGATTAGCCCAGCAGAATGGCAGCTTCGCGTCGCGCAAGCGATAAAAGAAATTGAAAGTACCAAACTTGAAAAAGTTGTTCTTGCTCGTGATTTAAAAGTTAACTCACATCGTGCGATTGATCCAAGAAAGATTTTGCGCAATTTAGGTACGGAATATCCCTCAACTTGGATCTTTGCAGTAGATGGGCTAATCGGAGCAACGCCAGAGTTATTACTCCGCTTATCTCGCGGCATGGTTACATCGCGTGTGCTTGCAGGAACGATCAGCAAAACTGGCGATGATGAAAGAGACTTGGCACTTGCTGCATCATTGGCACGCTCCTCTAAGGATCTTGAAGAACATGAATACGCTGTTAGATCAGTTGCAGATGCGCTCGATCCATTCTGTACATCTACCAACGTTCCCGAATCACCTTTTGTTCTTCACTTAGCAAACGTTATGCACCTTGCTACCGACGTTACAGGTGCGTTAATTGAAAGTAAGAAGAGCGTTGATGCTTTTACAATTCTTGAGAAATTGCATCCCTCTGCTGCTGTCTGCGGTACACCGACTGAAAGTGCCGCTCAACTAATTAAAGATATTGAAGGAATGCCACGTGGCCGTTACGCCGGCCCAGTTGGCTGGCTAGATGCGCGCGGTGACGGTGAAATTGGAATCGCCCTTCGATGCGGACAAATTTCGGGAAATGAACTCCGCATCTTTGCGGGCTGTGGAATTGTGGCTGGTTCTAACCCAGAGAAAGAGTTGAGCGAGAGCAACGCTAAATTTGCGCCAATGCGTAGCGCTCTTTCCTAAACTTTAAAGCGACTTCATCTTCTCTGCTAGCTCTTTGATTAGATCAGCATTTGCTTCACGATTTGGAACGTTAAGAAGAACAACACTTAAACCATTAATTGGTGCTGATACTTCCTTAATTAGATCCTGGACGGTATCTATTGATTTTGCGTTAATCCCCATAGATTTAGCAATTGCAGCAGGATCTAAACCGTGTGGTGTTCCAAAAACTTCTTCAAATCCTTCAACGCCGCGTTGTGGCAGAGTTGAAAAAATTCCGCCGCCATCATTGTTCACAACGAAGATCTTTAGGTTTACCTGGTCGTGGTGAATTAACCCAGTCAAATCATGCAAGAAAGCTAAATCACCAAGAACTGCGATGGCCGAGCCATGATGTGTGGCAATACCTGTCGCAGTTGAGATATTTCCATCAATGCCAGCCAGGCCACGATTGGCATATGTGCTTACCCCGGTGCGGGCAGGTGCGAAAGCTTCGATATCTCTAATAGGCCGCGACGACGCAATAAATAGAGCGGTTTCTGCAGGAAGGTTGGCTGCGATTTCGCGCGCGATAAGTGGTTCAGACCAGATTGAAATCTCTTTCACAACTTTTGCGCTGCGTTCAGAATATTTCTGCCATTTAGCGATCCATTCTGGGTCGGCTGGCGCAACATAAAGTTCAGGGAGATCGGTAAAGCGCTTATCTGCCGCGCGGTCGGAATCCACTGTTGCGATACGCGGATCGATAACAAAGGTTGAGCGAGCAGATTTAATAAGTGCGTTAACTGATCGAGAAAGAGTTGTACGGCCAATTACGATCACGGTATCTGGAGTTAAATCTTTGGCAATTGGTGTTGCCGTTAGAAATAAACTGGCGTGGGCGTTTGCTTGGGCAAATGTCAGTGGATCCTCACTGATTACCGGCCAACCGAGTGATTCAACAAATGCGCTAACTGCGGCAACTTCGAGTCCGCCACGATCATGGCCAATTACTAGTAAGCCACGAGTTGATTTACTAGCGAGAGTTCCGGCTTTCTTGCGATCAAAGACTTTCGGTGGGTTTACCTTTAATCCATCGAGCCAGGCATCGTTATCATCGCCGAGTAGTGGTTCCTCAAATTGCACATTGATATGGACTGGACCAGTTTGTAGTGCGTTAAGCGGAAGTTCTAACGGATATGCCTCGCCAGATACATCAGAGAAGTATCGAACTGCTTTGCCAAAGATTCGTGCTTGCTCAGTGGTCTGGTTAGCTCCTGTGCGACGAAGTTCTGCGGGACGATCTGCAGTGATCACAAAGAGTGGAATATTTGAGTGTGATGCTTCAAGTACTGCAGGGTGGTAATTCGCAACCGCTGTTCCGCTGGTGCAGATAACTGGTACAGGACGATTGCTGGCTTTTGCTAAACCGAGTGCGTAGAAAGCAGCAGTGCGTTCGTCGATGCGGATATGTAACTTAATCAAGCCGCGCTTTTGTGCTGCAACGAGCGCCAGAGATAAAGGCGCATTACGCGAACCTGGAGAAACAACCGCGTCAGTTATTCCGGCCTCAAGAATTTGGCGAATAATTACGCGAGCGAGGGTTGTTGCTTGACTCATGTAAGTAACTTCCCGACTCTCATTACGCGATTCTTCCACCATTCAAAGCGATCAGGTGCCACATCAAGGCCGTCTAGCTTTGGAGATATCTGACCTAATGCGATTTTTCCATCAACAATTTGATGTGCGGCAACATCACTGGCTAAGAGTGATCCTGTTGCTAAACCACAGTCATGGGTGAGATCACTAATGGATGCGGCAAGGTCTAGTCCGTACTCGATTCCGATGGCGCTCTCTAAAGCGCTAGAGACAACTACTGGTAATCCATGATGGGCCGCGATTTCGAGAGAGCGTTGGATTCCTCCAAGTGGTTGAACTTTTAGCATCACTAGATCTGCAGCTTCTGTGAGATCAACAGCAAATGGATCTGTAGCTTTGCGAACGATTTCATCTGCTGCAATACGCAATGGAATTTTAATCTTGATCTTTAGTTCACGGAGTTCTTCGACTGTGGCACATGGTTGTTCTACATACTCAAGCGGGCCGATCTCTTCGTAGTATGCGTAGAGATGAGTGAGCGCTTCATCTACCGACCAGAGTCCGTTTACATCAACACGGATTGCAGCTTTTGGCGCGTTAGAAAAGACGCGAGCAACTCGAGCGACATCTTCGTTGAGATTGCGCCCAACTTTTACTTTAAAAGTTTTAACGCCTTGGTAAGAACGCATGAGATCTGCGATCTCTTTTTTATCGTTGAGCTCTGGAATTGTTCCGTTGACGGCAATTGCATCTCGATATCGCTTAGGGCGCGCAACTGTGGCTGCTTCTATGGCGCTAGCAAGCCACGGGCGGCACTCTTTATCGTCGTATTCGAGAAATGGTGAGAACTCCCCCCATCCTTGTGGGCCCTGCATAAGTGCAACTTCGCGCACATTGATTCCACGAAAATTGGTACGCGTTGGAAGAGCAATTACACGAAGTGTTGCAATGAGGTCATCAAGCATAAGAACTAGGGACGCTTTGGAAACTTTCCGAAATCAGGTGCGCGCTTTTCTTTATAAGCATCGCGGCCTTCTTGGCCTTCTTCGCTTAAATAGAAAAGAAGGGTGGCGTCCCCTGCTAATTGTTGAATGCCTGCAAGGCCATCATCAGCAGCATTCATTGAAGATTTCAGTAAGCGAAGTGCAAGCGGAGAATTGCGCAACATCTCGCGGCACCATGAAACTGTTTCGGCTTCAAGTTCTTTGAGTGGAACAACAGTATTAACCAGTCCCATGGCGAGCGCTTCTTGCGCATCGTATTGACGAGTCATAAACCAGATCTCGCGCGCTTTCTTCTGTCCAACACTTGCCGCAAGTAAACCTGAACCGTAACCACCGTCGAATGAACCAACCATCGGACCGGTCTGACCAAACTTGGCGTTATCTGCTGCAATTGTTAGATCGCAGACAACATGCAGAACATGTCCGCCGCCGATCGCCCAACCTGCAACCATGGCAACAATTGGTTTAGGTGTGCGACGAATTTGGATTTGTAGATCTAAAACATTTAAACGGCCAATACCTTTTTGCGCTAGGGGATCTTCTCCGAGATATCCATCATCTCCGCGAACGCTGATATCTCCGCCAGAACAGAATGCTTCATCGCCGGTTCCGGTAAAGATGATTACGCCGACTTCTGAGTTATCGCGGGCAAGTGAGAATGCTTCCTGTAATTCAATAATTGTTTGTGGGCGAAATGCGTTGCGCACCTCTGGTCGATTGATCGCGATCTTGGCCATACCTTCGGCTACTTGATAGGTGATATCGGTAAATTTCTCTCCACCTGCGCCAGTTGCCCAGGCGGGGATAGAACGGTTACCAAATTCACGCTTGATCGGCTTGCTCACGATTCCTCCATCTTCGACTTCGAGCGATAGCCTACGCGTGCAATGGAGCAGACGTCACAACGAGAGATTCGTGCGATAGATCCCACGTGGGACCTCGCCGAGTTAATGGCGCGCCTTGCCAAAGCCCTGGTTTCCGATGGGCCGGCGATATCCCTCGGCTCGGTTTCTGTCGAAAAGGCGCCACAGCGCGTTGCGCTGATTGTTAATACCAGCGGCTCAACCGGCCAAGCTAAAGAAGTTGGATTATCTGCCAGCGCTCTGCTGGAAAGTGCCAAAAGCGCAAATAAGTTTGTTGGAGCAAAGCCGGGACAGATCTGGTCTCTGTTATTGCCACTTACTCATATCGCGGGAATCAATGTCTTGGTCAGAAGTTTGGAACTCGGAACTGTTCCGATCGATGCCCGCGAAGTCAGCGGCAAATATCCATTTGCTAATTTCACAGCCATTGTTCCTACTCAATTGTTTAAAGCGCTAAATGGCGATAACGATTTGTTGGAACATTTAATTTCAGCAGAAGCTGTGCTCGTTGGTGGCGCAGCGTTAGTCGCTGATCTTCGTGAATCAGCTCGTAACGCCGGAATCAACGTGATCGAGACCTACGGAATGACCGAAACATGTGGCGGTTGTATCTATAACGGAACTCCACTCGAAGGAACTGAGTTTGAGATTGATGAAATCGGCGTAATTTCAATCGCCAGCAAATCTCTAGCGACGACATATTTGAATGCGCCAGATGCTTGGTCAGAGCGAATTCGCAACGGCTATTTTGTTACGACTGATATCGGCCACCTAGAAGATGGCAAGCTAATTGTTACAGGTCGCAGCGACGATGTAATCATTTCTGGCGGCGAGAACGTTTCTCTCGCTGAAGTTGAAACAGTAGTTAAAGAGACCTTTGCGGGCATCCAATGTGCCGCCTTTGCTCTTTCAGATTCACAGTGGGGTCAATCGCTTCAGTTGGCGATTGCAGGAGAAATAAAGCCTGAGCAATCTGCAATCAATGAGTATTTAACTTCCAAGATCTCGCGCGCTGCCAAAGTTAAGAACTTTATTTACTTAGCGGAACTTCCACGAACTTCACTTGGCAAAGTAGATCGTGCCAAACTTGCTGAGATTGCAACTGAGGTAAACCATGGCTAACAAATGGGTATTGGGTGCTCGTCCGCGCACCCTTGCGGCAGCGATCGCACCAGTAATCGTGGCAACTGCGTATGCAGGTAAAGATTGGCGGCTGACACAGGCGTTACTCGCCTTGCTAGTGAGCCTCTCACTTCAAGTCGGCGTTAACTATGCAAATGATTACTCAGATGGAATTCGGGGCACCGATGATTCAAGAGTTGGTCCAGTTCGTTTAACAGCAAGCAACCTCGCATCAGCGCAATCAGTAAAACGCGCCGCATTTATCTCTTTCGGTATTGCGGCAGTTGCTGGACTTGTCTTAGCGCTACAAACTTCTTGGTGGTTAATCGCAGTTGGTGCGTTGGCTATCGCTGCAGCCTGGGGCTACACCGGTGGTGCCAATCCATATGGTTATCGAGGTCTTGGTGACATATCAGTATTTTTATTCTTTGGAATAGTTGCAACTGTTGGTAGCTACTTTGTGCAGACCGAAGTTTTGAACTTGAAGATCTTTATAGTTGCGATTCCAATGGGATCTCTCGCCTGTGCGATCTTGGCGATTAATAATTTGCGCGATCGCGCGCAAGATGAATTAGTTGGAAAGCGCACCATGGCGGTTCGTTTAGGCGATAGAGGAGCACGAGTTCTCTACATCTCACTTCTACTTTCGGCTCACCTTTTTGCGCTTCTCACCTTCCAACCCTTTGCCGCAATTACCCTGCTAGCGCTGCCGATCACCTACAGTTTGGCGAAATCTGTTTGGGGTGGCGCTAATGGCGCTGCCCTAATCCCTTCCTTAGCAAAAACTGGGAAGCTACAACTTGTCTTTGCCATCTTATTTGCGATCGGCTTAGCGCTCTAATGTTCGCTAGACTTGGGGCATGATCAAATTGCAAGCGCTCTTAGTAATCGCATCACTTGCGCTAACACTTTACTCATTTATTGATTGTGCTAAACGCGATGAAACGCAGATCCAAAAGTTGCCTAAGTGGGCCTGGCTCGTAATCATCTTGTTCTTTTCAACGCTGGGATCAATCGCGTATCTCGCTGTAGGCCGCAACCGTGGTAACCGCGGTCCTAAGCCGCCAAAGCGACGTGTTCTGCCACCTGATGACGACCCAGATTTTCTTCGTAAGCTCTAAAGCAAACTTTCTATAAGCCGCTGTAAGTGTGCTTTCCGGTTCCCCAAACATTTACATATACATAGTTAAATAAAAACGTTGAGCCGGCAAATAGACATAACCAAGCTGCGCGGCGACCACGCCAACCGATAGTTACGCGGGCGTGCAGATAAGCGGCGTAGGCAACCCAAGTAATAAATGCCCAAGTCTCTTTTGGATCCCAACCCCAATAGCGACCCCATGCACTTTCTGCCCAGATCGCACCAGCGATAACAGCAAAGGTCCAAAGTGGAAATACAAATGCAACTAAGCGATAAGAAAGTTGATCGAGAGTTTCCAAATCTGGCAGACGTTTCGCCCAAGGCTTGCGTCCACCTTTCTTCTCCATCGATTCGAGATAGAGATAAGAGGCGGCAATTACATTTGCTAGTAAGAAGACACCACCAGAAATAATCGCAGCAATAACGTGAATTACTAGCCAAGTTGATTTAAGTGCTGGAACAAGTGGCGCGCTATTGCGATAGAGCAAAGTAATTGCTGTTCCAAGTGTGAGCAGCACGGAGATTGAGACAAATAGCCCCAACCAACGTAGATCGTGTTTGCGAAGTGCAACTAGATAGGCACCGGTAAAGGCTAGCGCTCCGGTTATTGAGAATTCATACATGTTTCCCCAAGGAACATGCTCGGCAGAAATACCACGCGCAATGACTCCGCAGAGAAGCAATAGAAATCCTAGGATCATCATTGCTGTAGCAATTCGCGCAGCGCGTTCTGTGCGAGTGTAATCAAAGGTCTTGGTTAAAACGTTTCCAGAAGTGTTATCGGCTAACTCAGGTGCACGAACGGCCCATGCAGTTTCAAAAGCGTGTGCGAAGAAAGACAAGGCAAAAACTGCCATGGCAGAGTAAACAAAGTAATTGGATACATATGCCCATGTAGTTAGCATTACTTCTCATCTCTCATAAACGCGACCAATTCAGCAACCTCTTCTTCAAGCCCTGGCGCACCATTCTTGGCTAGGCCTGCAACTTCCACAACTCCAGACGATGTGATCCTTATCCATATACGACGGCGTCTTCCAAAGAGCGAAGCAAGTAACCCCAAAATCGCAGCGATTGCGCCGTAAAGTGCGTAGCTTTTGCCGGGATCATCGACTACCTGCAAGTTAACCCACGGCACGAAAGTTTCAAAGGTGATTGTGCCGGCGCTGAAGGTAAAGCTTTCACCTGGCTTAAGTGAATCAAGTGCGATGCGCTTCATCTTTGAAGTATCGATGCGATAAACCGATTGCGGAATTCCCGAATCTAAACCGAGATCACCCTCCCAAATTGAGAAGAGAAGTTTTGGATCAAGGGCTTCTGGAAAAACAGAAATTCCACCTTGCTTGGCATCTCGCGCGTAAGTTGGCAAGAAACTAGCCACAAAACCAATTTGCGGGCGCGCATCTGGAACTTTAATGGAGCCGATAGATCTTAAATTTCCATCTTGTGGCAAGAATGGAACTGGCCCTTGAAAGACAACATCGCCAGCGGTATCGCGCACGGTAACAATTGGTGAGTAACCGTTGGCTTGCAAATAAACGCGAGTGTTTCCAAAGGTAAGCGGGCTATTAACTTTCAACTTCTTTATCTGCGAAGTCTTCTCGCCCGGATTGGTAACTCGAACTGTTGCGGTGTAATCCTGCGGAGCGTTGGTTACCGCATCATATTTGGCTTGGAAATCATCAACTTCGATGATGAATGGTGCAAGGGTGCTCTCATTTACTAACTTTCCAAAAGTTAAAGTGTCGTAAGAGGTTGGCAGGCTGATGAATCGCTCGCCCTTATTAATGATCGCTTCACCGCGCATACCAAAGAGCGAACCGACGCTCACGCCGATCAAGATCAAAATCAAAGATAAGTGGAAGAGCAGGTTTCCAGTTTCACGTAAGTAACCTTTTTCGGCAGAGATCGAACCGTCTTCAATGCGGATGCGAAAGCGCTTACGCTTTAACCAGGCTCGACCCTTTTCAAAGTTACTCTCATCTCCGCTAAAGGAGGTAAAGAACTCCATGCGCGAGAGATTGCGCGGAGTTGCAGGTGGCAGAGCGCGCATTGCGCCGAAGTGCTCGAAGGATCTCGGTAGTACACAACCAATTAACGAGATGAATAGAAGAATATAAATCGCGCTAAACCAAGGCGATGAATAAACCTCAAAGCCAGATAAGCGATCAATCCACTTGGCTAGCTCAGGGCTGTCGATAAAGTATTGGCGAACTGCCATTGGGTTCTGGCTGCGCTGCGGAATCAGTGAGCCTGGAACTGCAGCGATTCCGAGCATCATCAAGAGAATTAACGCAGTGCGCATACTTGTTAACTGGCGCCATGCAAAACGGGCTAAACCAGTAGCGCCGAGTTCTGGAAGATCTACTTCATTGCTCATCAGATCACCGGCGCAAAATCAGAGATTAACGAGCGAAGTGAGTTCATCAAATCTGTCCAGAAACCAAACACCTGCGCAACTCCAATTGCAATGAGTAGCACTCCACCTATTTTGGAAATTAAATCTCCACGTTTAACAAAGAACTTTCTTAGCTTCTCGGATTTATCTAAAAATAAACCAGTTGCGATAAATGGGGCGCCGAGTCCGAGGCAATATCCAAGTGATAAGAGCGCACCGCGCAAAGCACTTGACTCTTGAAATGCCAGAGTCTGAACGGTCGCTAGCGCAGGTCCAATGCAGGGCGTCCAACCGATTCCAAATAAAAATCCTAAAAGTGGTGCACCAATTAATCCGCCAGTTGTAGAAATTCGCGGATGGAAAGTTGGTGCCATTGGAAACTTGCCCATAAAGAGAGCGCCTAAGAAGATTGTTAATACGCCAAGAACTCGAGTGATCGTTTCTTCATATGCAAAAATTTCAGATCCGATACCGCCAAAGAGCGCTCCATAAGAAACAAATAGCGCGCTAAAGCCGGCAACAAAGAGAAATGAGCCTAGGAATACGCGACCGCGCGACTTTGAATACCCCGCGGCATAAGCGAGATATCCAGGTACTAGTGGCAGAACACATGGAGATAGAAAGGAGATCAACCCCGCCAGAATGGCGAAGGGTAGGGCTGCTAATAAGTAGCCAGTTAACAATTGATCGACGATGAAATCGCTCATTCGGCTTCGAGCTTTCGGATCAATTTACTAAGTGAGGTAAGCGTTACTTCACCAGATATACGCGCTGCCACATTGCCACTCTTATCAATTAAAACTGTTGATGGAATTGCATTTGCCGGCAACGTTGCTTTAAAACCAATCAAAAGTGAGTCGTCAATAAAGGTTGGATAAGGAATCGCCAAACGTCGCGCAAAGGCCTCGGCATTTACTGGGTTATCGCGAGTTAGTATCCCCATAAATTGCACTTCTGGATATTGGCGGGAAAGTTCAATCAGGGTTGGTATCTCAGCGCGGCAAGGTGAACACCACGAAGCCCAAACGTTTACTACCGCAACCTTTCCAGGGTTAAAGATAAAAGTCTTGCCTGTAAGTGTCATTCCCGAGAGCGCGGGAGCTGCTTTGCGATCTTTAATGTCAATCTTGGTTATTGCGCCACTGCCTTCAATGAAACTTTCTTCAGCAGTTGAACTTCCCCCACCACAAGCGGTCAACGATGTAACTGCAATAATTGCAATTACAAAGTGGGAAAGCAGTTTGCGCATTACTTATTTTTTCTCAGGAAGTAAATGACCAGCAGGTTCGGCATAGGAAATGCCTGAGATCACGCCTTCGTCATCGAAGTGAATGCTGGTAACAGAAGCTAATGTGCAGATGCGTTTACGCGGATCATGTAAAAGGGAGCGTCCTTCAATTGCGCTGCGCAAAATCCAAATTGGAAGTTGATGTGAAACAACGATCGCATCTTTTCCATTTGCTGCTTTATTGGCAGCGAAGATCGCTGCAAGCATTCGATTTATCTGCTCTTCATATGGTTCGCCCCAAGATGGTTTCCATGGGTTATATAAATGGCGCCAAGCAGATGGGTGTTTAAGAATTCCGCTTCCTGGTTCAAAGCTTTTTCCTTCAAATATATTTCCGGCTTCGATTAACCGTTCATCCGTAGTGATCTCAATTCCGTGAGCCTTTGCGATCGGTGCAGCGGTTTCTTGAGCGCGCTGTAGCGGTGAAACGTGTAGCGCACCAAGATCAACTCCCTTTGACCACTCGCCTAAAACTTTGGCCATCTCTTGGCCACGAGCAGAAAGCTTCCATCCAGGTTGGCGTCCGTAGAGGATTTTCTGAGGATTTTCTACTTCACCATGTCGCGCTACGTGAACCGTTGTACTCATGGCGCTAAGCATAAAGCGTCGGGCGGTATTGCACTTAACCAAGCAATATTGCGCATAATCGCTAGGGTATAGACATGTCCAGCCAGATCCGACGCGCGGCATTCTTCGACGTCGATAACACATTGGTTCGTGGCTCAACTATCTACTTCCTGGGCCGTGGCATGTACCAAAGAGGTTTTTTCACAAAGTCTGATATTTCGAGATTTGTTTTAGCTAATCTGAGATTTAGATTAACGGGTACTGAGAAGCAAGATGAGATAAATCGTTTTCAACAATCTGCGCAAGACTTTATCGGCGGTCACAACGTCTCCGAGATTCGCGCAGTCGCTCAAGAAATTTATGATGAATATGTATCGCCTTCACTTTGGGAAGGAACTATCGATATCGCGCAGGCGCACTTAAATGATGGTGTAGAAGTTTGGTTGGTTACTGCAGCACCTGAAGATATGGCTACTTTAATCGCCGAACGTTTAGGTTTTACTGGTGCGCTCGGCAGCAAAGCAGCGATCGTTGATGGACATTACACAGGAGCCATGAACGGTCCACTCTTGCACGGCAAAGAGAAAGCCACCGCGATCCGAGAGATTGCAGCCGAGCGTGGATTTATTTTGGAAGATTGTTTTGGATATTCCGATAGCCATAACGATCTTCCGCTTTTGCAAACTGTGGGACATCCATCTGCAATTAATCCCGATGCCAAACTTCGTATTCGCGCACTGAAAGAACATTGGCCGATTCACGATTTTCGCCGCATGCGCTTTGTAAATAGATTGCTCGGTCCGCTGGTATCTCGCGCCGCCTGGCTTGGGACTCGCTTAACCCCGCGTAGAAAATCTAAGTAACTCTTGAAGTTCGCGCCAAGCGGCCACTTGCCAGTAATGTAGGCAAGTTATGGAAACGCGCTCCTTTGCAGATTACTTACGTACCTTGGATGACGCTGCCCTAATTTCGCTCTTTTCACACCGTCCCGATTTGGTAACTCCGGTTCCGCCAGATGTTGCATCTCTTGCAGTTCGCGCTTCATCGGCTCCAAGTTTGGCTCGCGCAATTGATGCTTTAAACGCCTGGCAATATCAAGTACTAGAAGCCTGCGCCATCTCCCCTGAACCATTTACCGAAAAAGCGATTGCTGCCTTGACCGATAAGGCTGCGCTCTTTGTAATTCCGGGGTTACTCGAGCGCGGGCTAATTTTCCAGGGTAAAGATGGTTACTACCTTCCAACCACTGTGCGTGAAGTTCTGGGAAATGAGATTCAAGGACTTGGACCAAGCACGGTTGTTAAATTAAATTTAAAGAAACTCGAGGAAGCGCCACCTGCCGCAAAAAAAGCGCTCGAAGCGATGGTCTGGGGACCACCACGCGGAACCGTTGCTGATGTAAAGAAACCTGGAGCAGGAGTTGCTTGGTTACTTGAGAATAATTTTGTAGTGGCAGCAAATACTAAAACTGTTCTACTTGTGCGCGAAGTTGCTCTGGCGATGCGCGGTGGCAAGTTGCATAAAGAGCTACATGTCCAAGCCCCTAATCTGCAGATAGAAAAGCGTGATCTAAAGAGCGTGCAACTTGCGGCAATTGCCAACATCACGACATTCTTACGCTGGACAGAAGAAGTTCTAAATTTCTGGGCGCAAGAACCTGCTGAAGCGCTGCGCTCTGGCGGCCTTGGTGTGCGCGATTTGAAAGTCCTGGCAAATCATCTGGGCGTTGATGCAACTTGTGCGGCATTTATTGCAGAGGTTGCATACCTATCAGGGTTGGTAACAATTGATGCCGATGATCGCATCTTGCCAACTACCCAATTTGATATCTGGTTAATGCAGACTCCATCTGCAAAATGGCAATCACTTGTTTCGAATTGGTTGGTTACCTCGCGCCTTACCGGCCTTGTTGGTAAAGACGAGAGCAAGAACGTCGCACCGCTTGGCCCCGAACTAGATCGCGTATCAGCTGCGCCAATTCGCAAACTAACCTTGCGCCTGTTAAGTGAGAACGCAGCTGCTGCCCCCGAATTTAACTCACTCGCCGCGCTTGCTCAGTGGCATATGCCGGCTAAGCGCAGCAATGGAATTCCAACGGATTACCTGCAGTGGACGCTTCGAGAAGCTGAATGGCTTGGCATCACTGGCCAAGGAGTTATTTCAAAGTACGGCGTCGAATTCTTAAAAGGTGGTGATCTAGAAAGCATTAATGAAGATCTTCCAAAACCAGTTGATCACATTCTTATCCAGAGCGATCACACTGCGATTGCGCCTGGCCCACTAGAACACGAGATTGCTCAAGAGCTCGCAATTCTTGCCGAAATCGAAAGTCGCGGTGGCGCAACTGTTTATCGCTTTAGCGAAGCAACGATTCGCCGCGGGCTAGATCATGGTCGCACTGGCGATGAGATCAAAGCATTCTTAAAGAAGACTTCTAAGACGCCGATGCCACAACCGCTTGAGTATTTAATTGCTGATGTAGCAAAGAAACACGGCAAATTGCGCGTTGGAAATACTTCAGCCTTTATTCGTTGTGAAGATGCTGCGCTGATTGCGCAAATCATGAGCGATAAGCGTTTAGATATTTTGTCACTGCGCCAGATTGCACCAGAAGTTTTAATCTGCCAACACGATGCCGGCGATGCCATGAATATTCTGCGCAGCTTTGGTTATCTACCTGCAGGAGAAGATTCCAACGGCGCTTTGCTAAGCGGACCTCGAATTCAACGCGCGAAAACCAAGGCGCGTCCTCCAAGAATTATCGGTGAATTTGATCGCCCTGATGAGATTCAACTCGAAGGTGCGCTTCGCGCACTTCGCACCGGTGAAAAATCTAGCCATCGCCAGAGCACGATGCGCAATATCGCAGCCAATGCGCTCGGCTCTCTTCCGCGCACAACTGCAAATGAGACGCTAGATATTCTTACTGATTACTTGCAGAACCAACCAGCGACATCGCTATCGATTGGTTATGCCGATAACAACGGTTTAGTTTCACATCGCATCATAGATCCGCTAAAACTCTCTGCCGGATCTCTTCTGGCGCGAGACCACGCAACTGGTGAGGTCCAATCTTTCCGAATCGCGCGTATTACAGGGGTGACGGCGATATGACGAGCGCCAAGAGCGACCAATACGGCAGACTTGACCCTATGTTGGCGGCGATAGAAGCGTTGGTTCGTTGCGAATCACCGAGCGAAGATTTGGAAGCCTGCCGCAACGTTGTCCGCTTAGCTAGCGATATCGCAACCCGAGTTCTTGGAACACCTGCACAAATTAAAGAGGTAGAAGGTCGTCCCGTCTTTTGGTGGGGCGCAACAACTCCAGAAATTTTAATTCT
>Ga0214919_10003818_pt1 | contig 22454 bp, 19 predicted proteins | sample LL1503_MetaG_FD_177994 | JGI IMG/M metagenome (GOLD analysis project Ga0214919, IMG submission 177994) | Freshwater microbial communities from Lake Lanier, Atlanta, Georgia, United States - LL-1503 | ecosystem: Environmental > Aquatic > Freshwater > Lake | place: USA: Georgia | collected... | reverse complement strand
TGGGTATGTTTCAGATAGAGAGTCCAGGTCAGCGTGAGTTAGTTGGAAAGTTGGAGCCCAAAACTTTTACCGATTTAATTATCGATATCTCACTTTTTAGACCTGGCCCAGTTAAAGGCGACATGATTACGCCCTTTTTAAAGGCCCGGCACGGGTGGAGCCCAGCCCAGATAATTCACCCGGACCTTTATGAGATTTTGCGTGATACCGAAGGTGTTGTTGTTTTTCATGAACAGGTTATCGAAATCATTGCAACGATGACTGGTGCATCCCTTGCTAGCGCAGATGAAAAACGTCGGGCCTTGGGGGACAAGGTGGGCCAACAAGAAGTATGCGATTGGTTCTTTCCTGCCGCAACGGCAAAGGGCTATGAGCTGCCAGTTATTACCCAGATTTGGGATCTACTGCGCGCCTTTGCATCATTTGGTTTTTGTAAGGCACATGCTGCTGCCTTTGCACTGCCTACATATCAATCGGCCTGGCTCAAAACACATTACCCTGCTGCTTTTTTAGCTGGAGTACTTACGCATGATCCTGGCATGTATCCCAAACGTTTAATCGTTGATGAAGTGCGCCAGATGGGAATTACCGTTGCACCATTAGATGTTAATGAATCTGATTCGGTATACCGGGTTGAAGATCAAGGCGGGGCTATCCGTATAGCGCTATCAACTATTGAAAAGATTAGTGATGCTGAAATCAAATCTATTATTGCCGGTCGTCCTTATACCGATCTCGGTGATTTCGTTCATCGATCTGGAAGTAGCGCGCCAGTTATAGAGAGCGCAATTTTGACCGGTGCATTTGATCGTTTGCATACCGATGTTAATCGTCGCGATCTCTTATTGCATTTCTCTGACTTACAACGTTCTCCAAGTAAAGCTATTTCTGGTGCACAGATGAACTTAGCTTTTGCTGCCCCTACGCTGATTAGTAGTGGTCTGCCCGACATGAAGCCAGCAGAAATCGTGCGCCACGAAGTCGAACGTCTAGGTATCGACATGTCCGCGCACCTCATTGAGTTTTATAGTGAATTTCTCAACGCTATCGGCGCCGTGCGCTCATCGCAGTTACTTGCTCAGCGCTCTGGCTCTAGTGTTCTTGTGGCCGGCATTAAGGTTGCACTGCAGACACCTCCAGTGCGATCAGGAAAGCGTGTAATTTTCTTAACTCTCGATGATGGATATGGCTGTAGCGATTCAGCTTTTTTTACTGATATGCAAGCAGATTACGCCAGCACGCTGTATTCGACATCTCTGCTACTGGTGAGAGGGCAGACTCGCCGAACTGGCGCACGTGGAATTTCAATCCGGGGGACAGGCGCATGGGATTTACGCGCGGCATATGAAAGTTGGCGGACTAAAGAAAGTACGCTGGCAATATGACTTCGGCCTCAATCCTGCATGTGGATATGGATGCATTCTTTGCCTCCGTTGCCGAGCGTGATAATCCTGAACTCAAAGGAAAAGCAGTTGTTATAGGAATGGGTGTTCGCGGAGTCGTATCTGCCGCAAATTATGAAGCACGTAAATTTGGAATTCACTCAGCAATGCCAGTCGGACGTGCGCGGCGTTTAGCACCGCATGCGATTTTCCTTCCCGTTGATATGCCCAGATACCAAGAAGTCTCCGGCCACATTATGGAGATCTTTGAGAGCTTTACGCCATGGGTAGAGCCCATCTCACTTGATGAGGCATTCTTAGATGTTAGTGGCGTGCAACGTTTATTAGGTTCACCACGTGAGATTGCAACTGCAATTCGAGCAAAAGTAGAGGCGCAAGAGGGAATCACATGTTCAGTCGGAATCGCGCCATCAAAGTTCATAGCAAAACTTGCATCCCAACACTGCAAACCAAATGGAATGCTGGAGATAACATCTGATCGCATTCTTACTTTTCTACATCCACTTCCTATTAATGCGATGTGGGGAGTTGGGCCAAAGACTGCTGAAACATTAGAGCGCTTAGGACTTCGTACCATTGAAGACATCGCCAATTTACCGAGAGCAACTCTCATTCGCGCATTAGGTGAAGCAAATGGTGCTTCACTCTATGAACTGGCATGGGGTCGTGATTATCGAGATGTCTCACCTAGTGATGCTGAAAAAAGTATTAGCGCGGCAGAGACTTTCCCTCAAGACTTAGATGATCCGGCTCAGATTCTTACCGAGTTCTTGCGTTTAACTGAGCGCGCCTCAGCCAGATTGCGCGATAAAGATTTATTTGCAAAGACTATTTCTATCAAGGTGCGCTTTGCGGATTTCTCAACTATCAATAGATCTAAAACGCTAGCGCTGCCCTTAGATGGAACTCATGAAATCTATGACGTTGTGAAGGCTCTCTATCAAGGCCTAAAAATTGATCGAGCACGCCTTCGTCTGGTGGGGGTATCGCTGGATAACTTAAGTAGCGGTGCTCCAGAGCAGATGGTTTTAGGTGCCCGAGAAAGCGGCTGGCGTCAGGCCGATGGAGCTATCGATAGGGCCCGAGCACGATTTGGAGCAGGAAGTGTGCGTCCGGCTCGACTGATAAAACCACATGAGGACGAGTAGCGGGGCAGCATAAAACCTTCTATTGTTGGCCTATGCCTTTGTCAGATCATGAGAAGCGAATGCTCCAAGAGATGGAGGCCGCCCTTTTAACCGAGGATCCACGGCTTTTTTCAGCTCTCTCGGGCAGTGGCTCTTCACCTAAGCGGCCACGCATTATGGCCTCATTGGCACTCTTCATTACAGGCATTGCCGTTCTCTTTACCGGCCTGATTGCCAAGGTAACTCCGGTCGGAGTCCTAGGGTTCATCATCTCTCTGGCTGGAATCATTCTGGCGCTCTCATCATTTGGGGCAAAGGCGAAGCGATCACAGAAAACTAGCGCTCGCAAGAGTCCGGGCATCAATTCAAAGCTGCAATCTCGTTGGGATGAGCGCAATAACCAGTAGGACATCACCGGAATTCACCGTAGAGGCCCCCTTATGAGGGTCTTTTTTTATGCCCACTGAGTGGGGGGAGAGTGGGTGGAAAATGGAAAATTGTGGCGAAAGGTGGTTGAAAAAGGAGGAAAGTGGAGTAAAGTGGGGAACTAAGCCGAGAATCCACACGGCTAGCGAACCTGGGGAAGGGGGCGCTGAAAATGTTTCTAGGCACCCACGAACCTCGGCTTGATGAAAAAGGTCGCCTCATTCTTCCTGCGAAATTTCGCGAAGAGCTTGCTTCAGGTTTAGTCATTACTAAAGGACAAGAACGTTGCCTTTATGTTTTTCCAACAAATGAATTTTCTGTTATCACTGAAACGCTAAAACAAGCGCCAGTCACTGCAAAATCAGCACGCGATTACAGCCGTGTGATGTTTGCAGGTGCACATGATGAAATTCCAGATCGCCAAGGTCGCATAACAATTCCGCAAGGACTTCGTACATATGCAGGTCTTGAAAAAGATTGCGTTGTTATTGGCGCAAATACTCGCGTAGAAATTTGGGATGCAACTTCTTGGAATGAATATTTAGCAGATCGCGAAAAGAGTTTTGCTGATGTTTCAGAGGAGGTCTTTCCAGGACTTTTCTAAATGACTCTCATTTGTGGCCACCGCCGACCCTTCGAACGTATCGGCGCCCCTTCCCCGGCGCCGCTACTAAACAGATCCGTCGGCCGGCGGTGACCAGAGATGAGAGTTCAGATAACACCAGTTAGTTAATGAGTTAAGGGCAGTTAATCGAAAGGGGGAGTAATGACTAGTACGCATATTTCAGTCATGCGAGATCGCTGCATCGAGCTTCTTACTCCCGCAATTCACTCGTGTGAAAATCCTGTCGTGGTTGATGCAACCTTGGGTTTAGGGGGGCACACAGAAGCTTTGTTACAAAAATTCCCACATTTGACGGTAATAGGAATTGATCGCGATCAGGATGCTATTGATCGTGCATCTGCAAGGCTCGCGCAATTTGCAGATCGACTGCATATAGCACATACAACTTTTGATTCAATTGACTCAGTTGTTAAGTCATGTGGTCACACAAATATTGTTGGTGCACTCTTTGATCTCGGCGTATCTTCATTGCAGCTTGATGAAGCAAATCGTGGTTTTTCTTATTCACAGGATGCTCCTTTAGATATGCGAATGGATAGGACGCAATCCTTAACGGCTGCAGAAATCGTTAATACATATGAGCCTGGTCAGCTGGTCCGTATTTTGCGTACATACGGTGAAGAAAAATTTGCTACTCGAGTGGTGGAATCGATCGTTAAAGCGCGCACTATTGCACCCTTGAACTCAACTAGTGTGCTTGCAAGCCTGGTTAAGAATGCGATTCCTGCAGCAACTCGACGTACTGGAGGAAACCCCGCCAAACGGACTTTCCAGGCGCTACGCATTGAAACCAATGATGAACTTGGTGCGATAACTCGTGCATTACCAGCTGCTCTGAACCTATTAACTGTTGGTGGTCGATTAGTTGTCATGTCATTCCAATCACTTGAAGATCGAATTGTCAAAGATCTTTTTGTTGCATCAACAACGTCTGGTACTCCACGAGATCTTCCATTCGAACTACCTGAGTTTGCTGCCAAGTTTTCTCTCGTCATTCGTGGCAGTGAAACTCCAACAGAAAAAGAGTTAGAAGAAAATTCACGTTCGGCCTCAGTTCGACTTCGCGCAATTGAAAGGGTGGCCGCATAATGGCTATGACCGCTTTAGCTCCAGCAATACATCGCTCACGAGAGATTTTGATTGAGAAATCTGCGCAAGTTGCACTCAAACTAGTGCCAGATGTATCTGCAGGTAAGCAGGCTGATAGAAAATTCTTTGCATCCTTTGTATCTATCGTCGGAGTGATTGGGCTCTTATTTCTACTCTTGATTAATACATTATTAGCTCAAGATGCATTTACACTTACGCACTTAAAGCTTCAAGCAAAAATGGTAAGCGATGAGCGTGAAGCAATCGCTCGCCAGATTGATAAGCAGTCTTCTCCAGAAGCGCTTGCAAGAACGGCAACTTCACTCGGTATGAAGCCTTCCGAGACGCCAACATTCTTGAATTTAGATCAAGTGATTGCGCAGCAAGCGAGCGTAAATAATGGGTAATTTTGCAATAGCTCACAATCGAATCAGACTCCTGATTTTATTAGTTGCCGTTGCTATGTTTATTTTTGGTGTTCGTCTAATACAGGTTCAGGCCGTCCAAGCATCTGATTATCGAGCACGAGCTGCATCTGAAATGGAAAACACTCGCGCTTTGCTCGCGCCACGTGGAGAAATAACCGATGTTCATGGAGTTGCATTCGCTAGAAGCGTTGCCGCTACAAGCATCGTGGTTGATCAAACTCAGATATCTAACCCTACACGTGTAGCCTCTTTTGTAGCGCCCATACTTGGTTTACCGGTCTCGCAAGTTAAGGCCAGCATTACTGGTACAAGAAAATGGAATATGGTTTTCCAAAATGCAAAGCCTGCTAAATGGCAGGAGTTAAATCTGGCAATCGCGCAATACAACACACAATTTCCTCCTATGAGTCCAGATCGAATTATTGGTTTTTTCCCTGAGCGCAGCTATGTACGTGAATACCCATCGGGTTCTCTCATCGCATCGCTAGTCGGATTTGTGAATCATGATGGCAAAGGTGCCACTGGTCTGGAATCCAGTATGAATTCAACAATCTCTGGAGTTGATGGAAAATATTCATATGCAAATGGTTATGGCGCAGAAATTCCCGGGTCCCAATCAGAGATATTTCCCGCACAAACTGGAACGACAGTGCGATTAACAGTTGACAGAGATATCCAATGGGTTGCGTCAAAGGCTATTTCAGATGTTGTTAAAGCATCACATGCAATAAGCGGAACAGTAATAGTCATGGATCCAAAAACTGGAGAAATTTTGGCACATGCAACTGCTCCAACATTTAATCCAAATAACACTTCGAAAGTTTCGCTGGTCTCAATGAGAAATCCATCTGTTCAAGATGTGTATGAACCTGGATCAACTGGCAAGGTAATGACGCTCTCTGCTGCCTTAGAAGAGAAAAAAATATCGCCAGAGACAATTTTTACAGTTCCATACGCACTGAAGCGCTCGACCAAGGTATTTCACGACCACGAACGTCATGCCACAAAGCGATTAACCGCCTCAGGAATTCTTGCCGAATCCTCGAACACAGGTTCTATTCAAATTGGCGAACTTCTCTCGCATGAAACTTTGTATAGCTATTTATCAAAGTTTGGTGTTGGAACAAAGACTGGCTCTGGGCTTCCAGGAGAGTCAAATGGAATACTTCCCAAAGTTGCAGATTGGTCTGGAACTACAGCGCCAACAGTGGCGTTTGGGCAAGGCTATTCCCTGACTGCAATGCAGGCCACGAGTATTTTTGCGACTATTGCAAATAATGGTGTGCGCGTTTCACCAACAGTAATTGCCGGCACCAGTGATGCAAGTGGAAATTACACACCAGCTGATGGAAGAACTAGCCAACGAGTTATCAGCGTTGAAACTGCTCAAAAAATGCGCATCATGATGGAAAGTGTTGTGTCGGCATCTGGAACAGCACCGACTGCAGCCATAGCTGGATACCGCGTAGCTGGAAAAACAGGTACTGCAATGCGTATCGACGATACATGTGGTTGCTATCGCGGATATACCGCGTCATTTATTGGTTTTGCGCCAGCAGACAAGCCAGCATATGTAATTAGCGTAACGATTCAAGATCCTAAGGGCCTGCACTGGGGCGGCGCACTCGGTGGTCCAGTATTCAAAAAAGTTATGTCATTCGTTTTGCAAAGTCGACACATTCCACCAACTGGAACGACCGTGGTACCTGTAGCACTCAATGAAAAAGAGCTACTAGCTAAGAAGGCTGCAGATGTTAAGACCAATAACTAGTTCACAGAAAACTTTATCGGCAGTCTGTAAAGTCATTGATGCGACCACTGCACTCAAAAGTGAGGAATTGCAATTAATTCTAATTTCCGGCCTATCGCAAACAAGTGACTCAATCTGCGAAGGTGATCTGTTTATCGCACTTCCTGGTGAAAAATTTCATGGAGCTCAATTCGCAAAAGAAGCCAAAGCCAAGGGAGCAGTAGCTGTTCTAACTGATGTTACTGGCGCATCCATGATTAGCGATTTACCGGTAATAATTAGCTCTAATCCTCGTCGCGCCGCTGGAATCGTAGGTGCATGGTTTTACAGCGAGCCAATGCGCGATCTGTATAGCGTTGGCATAACAGGAACAAATGGAAAGACGACAGTAACAACATTGCTACATCAAATTATGAGCTTTGCGGGTCGTGAAAGCGGTTTGATTGGAACAGTGGAAACTCGAATCGGTTCTGAAGTAATGGCAAGTAAACGCACAACCCCTGAAAGTGCTGAATTATCTGCGCTTACCGCAGTTATGCGTGAAAGGCACATGCGAAATTTAGTCATGGAAGTTTCAAGCCACGCAATTACTTTAGAACGAATTAGAGGTAGTCACTTTGCGGTCGTGGGATTTACAAATCTTTCGCAAGACCACCTAGATTTTCATAAAACAATGGAGGAGTACTTCTTAGCTAAATCTAGATTGTTTACTTTTGAGTATGCAGATTTAGCAGTTATTAACGTTGATGATGCATATGGTGAAAGATTAACGAAAATGACGGAACTATCGGTGAAGACTCTTTCACGCTTTAAGTCCAGTGCTGATTGGCATTTTACGCAAGTCGAATCTGACTACGTAGGAGCTTCAATTGCTATTCGTGGCAGTGGAGGCATTCTTATTGAAGCAAAGACATCGTTACATGGTGGATTTAATTACGACAACTTACTCATGGCAGTTGCAATTGCAGTTGAGAGTGGAATTGATCCCATAGATATAGCTGCAATTATTCCACGGTTGACCGGCGCTGCAGGACGACTTGAAGCTGTGCGGCTTGGTCAAAATTTCACAGCACTAGTTGACTATGCCCATTCCCCTGAAGCAGTTGTGCGAGTTTTAGAAACAGCCCATGAAATTGCACAAGGCAATGTAATCGCAGTCCTGGGATGTGGGGGAGACCGCGATAAGACCAAACGTGCGTTGATGGGTAAAGCATTGTTTGAAGGCTCGGATATTGCAATATTTACAAGTGATAACCCACGTAGTGAAAACCCAAACGATATTTTGGTTCAAATGGTTTTAGATATTGATATCAAACCACCTCATGAAGTTATTCCAGATAGAGCTAGTGCAATAAGAGCGGCCGTGAACGCTGCCCAATCTGGAGATGTAGTAATTGTCTTAGGTAAGGGTCATGAAAAGGGTCAGGAAATTAATGGAGAGATCGTTGATTTTGATGATCGCATTGAGCTAGCCAAAGCGATTGAGGATAAGAAGTGATTACGCTGACTGCAGGGGAAATCGCCCTTTTAGTGGGCGGTGAGCTTCATTGTGACAAGGACTTACTTGTCTCGAAAGCGCCAGTCTTTGACTCACGCAAGGCTGGTCCAGGAACATTTTTCTTGGCTCTTCACGGTGAAAATAATGATGGCCATGATTTTGTAGCCGATGCCTATCGACTCGGATCTATGTTTTCATTGACAACTCATGTCATCGATGGTCCCTGCATTGTTGTAAAAGATGTGATAACCGCACTTTCCATTCTAGCTAGTTTTGTCCGAAAGAAATTAACTAACTTAACCGTCATTGGTATTACTGGGTCTCAAGGAAAAACTAGTACTAAAGATTTATTAGGACACATGCTTAGCGCTGTAGGTCCAACAGTTTCACCAAAGGGATCTTTTAATAATGATTTAGGCCTTCCCATTACGTTATTGGAATGCGATGAGAAAACAAAATTCTGTATTCTAGAAATGGGGGCACGACACTCAGGTGATATTGCTCGGTTGTGCGAAATTGCCCAACCAAATATTGGAGTAGTCCTAAGTGTAGGCAGTGCACATATTGGTGAGTTTGGATCGACAGAAGCTATTGCAGAAACAAAAGCAGAACTTATTCAATCGCTAGGTAAATCAGGAATTGCCATTCTTGGCACATATGATGAATACACGCCAGTCATGGTTAAATTTCATGAAGGTCGCACGATTATGTTTGGTGAGCGCGCAGATCTTGATGTAAGGGCATCTGATATTGAGATTCGAGAGGGACGACCTCACTTTGATGTAGTTACCACTGCTGGGCGCGATGCGGTTGGTATGCGTCTAGTCGGTGCTCATCAAATCTCTAACGCACTTGCAGCTGCAGCAGTTGGTACAGCCTTGAATCTTCCGCTTGAACTTATAGCTAGCTCGCTATCGACTGCAGAGAGTTCTAGTAAATGGCGCATGGAACTTCATGAACTGCGGGATTTCTTGATCATTAATGACTCTTACAACGCTAACCCAGTTTCAATGGCTGCTGCTTTGCGCTCTCTGGCCTTGTTTGCCCAAGAACGCGGTGGTCAGTCATGGGCATTTCTAGGAAAAATGCAGGAACTCGGCGAGTCAGGCCCATCGCTGAGCGCAGGTATTGGCACCCTTGCACAAGAGATAGGTATTGATCACTTAGTTGTGGTCGATGCCCCTGAATATGGTGTTGGAGTGGGAGAACTTGCCATTCATCATGTGCAGACTAAAGAAGATGTAAAACAGTATTTTGAATACTTGTCCGAAGGCGATGTAGCACTTGTAAAGGCATCACGTTCGGAAGGTTTTGAAATTATTACTGAATGGTTGGAGCTGTATTGGAATGAGAAGATTGGAGTGAACGAATGAGACAGATTCTCATAGCGGGTGCGCTTGCCCTGGCTTTTTCACTCTTTGGAACCAAGATCCTGATAAAGATTCTAGCCAATAAAGGGTATGGGCAAATTATTCGAGATGATGGCCCAAGCAGCCATCACACAAAGCGCGGTACGCCAACCATGGGTGGAATAATTTTTATTCTCGCTGCAATTTTTGGTTACTCTGCTGCACACCTCATCTCTGGTAATTCATTCACAGTTTCTGCACTGTTAGTTATTGGATTAGTGGTTAGTTTAGGAGCAATTGGATTTATCGATGATTGGTTAAAGGTTTCACGCCAAAATTCCAGAGGGTTAAAGGGTCGATATAAACTTATAAGCCAGGCAATCATCGCCGGCGTATTTGGATTTTTAGGTTTACGGTTTGCTGATCCAGATTCACTGACTCCAATTTCACATTATTTATCTGGAGTTCGAGAGACAAGTATTTATCTAGGATCCTTCCTTGCAATCATTTGGATCATTCTGATGGTGATGTCTGCAAGCAATGGCGTTAACTTGACTGATGGTCTTGATGGATTAGCAACTGGTGCAACCATTATGACTTTTCTTGCCTTTGTGCTCATTGGAGTATGGGAGTTTGGTCAAAGTTGTGCAGTGATAAGTGCCTCCGGCTGCTATTTGGTACGCGATCCACTTGATCTCGCGGTGCTAGCTGCCGCTTTTGCCGGTGGGTGCACCGGATTTCTATGGTGGAATACCGCGCCAGCAAAAATTATTATGGGAGATACCGGATCCCTTGCACTGGGTGCAGCTATTGCTGGTCTGGCCGCAACTCTTCGAGTCGAGCTGCTGTTGATTCCTTTGGGAGGCCTGTTTGTAATTATTACGATGTCAGTCGTAATACAAACCCTTTACTTTAAAATTAGCGGCGGAAAACGAGTATTCAAAATGGCGCCGCTGCATCACCACTTTGAACTCAAGGGCTGGGCAGAGATCACCGTGGTGATTCGTTTCTGGATTATTGCTGGCCTGAGTGTTGCTGGGGGCCTAGGACTTTTTTACGCACAGTGGGTTGTGAAGTAAATTAGATGGCTAAATCTTTTGCTGGGCGCCGATATTTAATCCTTGGGGCTGGAGTAACGGGCAATGCAGTTGCCAGATCAGTGGCAAAGCATGGAGCCTCAGTAACTCTTGCTGATGAGAATCCGCTTTCGCATTCAGACTTTAATGTCATAAAGCCCGATGATCTTGTGATGACGGATTTTGATGTCGTGGTCGTCTCGCCTGGGTGGAAAGAGAACCACCTGCTAGTGGTGAGCGCCATTGAAGCAGGTTTAGAAATAGAGAATGAAATTGATATTGCCTGGGCGCTATCACGACAAAAATCGCCTTCTCAGAAGTGGTTAGCTTTAACTGGCACAAATGGTAAAACCACTACCGTAGAAATGACTGCAGCAATTCTGCAAGGTGCGGGATATAAAGCGGTTGCATGCGGAAATGTAGGGGATACAGTCATTGATGCTGTAGATCGTGATGAGACCTACGATTATTTAGTACTTGAGCTATCTTCATTTCAACTTCACTGGATGAAAGATGCAGAGTTTCTAGCTGTTGCGATTTTAAATATTGCACAGGACCATATTGATTGGCATGGAAGTTTTGAAAAGTATTGTGATGATAAGTTATCAATCCTAGATCGTGCCAGCGTTGGAATTTTAAATGCCCAGGATGAGCAGATTTTCTTGAGGTCCCAAAAATGGCCAGGGCGGAAAGTCTTTTTCTCACTTCAAACACCGGCTCCCGGAGAGCTTGGACTTGTAGAAGACTTACTAGTTGACCGGGCATTTATTGATGATGCCAATGAAGCTGGGATGATTGCGGCAATTTCCGATATTCAACCAACCTTGCCCCACAGTGTTTCAAACGCGTTAGCCGCCGCTGGTTTGGCTCGAAGCGTGGGAGTGCCATACGAAAATATCCAAAGTGCGCTGCGTAATTTTCACCCAGGGCGCCATCGCATTGAATCAATTCTTCAGGCCAATGGTGTCAATTGGATAGATGATTCCAAAGCGACGAATCCGCATGCTGCTTCGGCTTCACTGATGTCTCATTTCAGCGTTATTTGGATCGCTGGCGGATTAGCAAAAGGTGCCGATATGTCCGAACTCATCAAGACATGTGCAAAGCGAATCAAAGTTGCAATTTTGATAGGAACCGACCGAGCTCTTTTAGAGGATGCCTTTGAGCAACATTCTCCCGAAACTGCACGAATCATGATTGATATGGAAAGTGATTACGTCAAAGGTGGGGATTCAAATAGCTTCATGGAGAAAATCGTCAGTACTGCAGCAACTTATGCAGAGCCGGGGGATACTGTCCTGATGGCACCAGCGTGTGCATCGATGGATCAATTTGTTTCATATAGCGATCGCGGTGATCGGTTTGCAGAGGCAGTAAAGAAATTGGTGAAACATGACGGTTGAACAGAAGCAGAATTTTTTCAGCAAACCAATCAATCTGTATTACATGTTGATTTTTAGCTCACTTGGATTAAGCCTCTTAGGTCTCGTCATGGTTTTTTCAGCATCATCAATTCACTCCCTTGAAACTAAAGGAACTACATTCGCAATTGTGCTCAGACAGTTCATTTTCTTGCTCATATCGATACCCATAGCCTGGGTCCTCTCACGATTTTCCTTAAATCGTTGGAAGGGTATTGCCCGATTAGGCGTAGTAGTTTCTTTTGGATTATTGGCAATTGTGCAAGTAATTGGCAAGAGCGTTAATGGAAACCATAACTGGATAAGTTTGGGGTTCGTCGATGTTCAACCTAGTGAGATAGCCAAATTCTTGATGATTCTTTGGGCTGGATATGTATTGGCTAAGCGCGAACGAATGGGTGAGATTCAAGGAAATGTGATTAAGCTGATTGCGCCGGCTTACTTTGTTTGCATGGTGCTTGTCATGGTCGGTAGCGACTTAGGTACCGCATCGGTATTTGGCTTTGTTTTAGCGGGTCTTTTGTGGGTTTCAGGGGTTCGCCTCAGCGTATTTACCGGAATTATGGCTTTAGGTTTTGCAGGAATTGGTGCTCTCATACTTTCTGCTCCCTATCGAATGGCACGTTTCTCGGTCTTCCTTAATCCATTCGCCGAAGATCAATATAAAAATATTGGTTGGCAACCTGCGCACAGCTTGCTTGGTTTAGCTAGCGGTGGTCTATTTGGAGTTGGACTGGGGGCGAGTCGTCAAAAATGGGGAAATCTACCTGAGGCTCATACCGATTTTATTTTTTCAGTCATCGGTGAAGAGTTAGGCCTGTTCGGAACTTTAATGACTCTGTTTTTAATGTCAGTTTTGATTTTTTCAATCTTTAAAATTGCACTACGCGCTGCTGACCCAATGGTGCGTTATGTTTGCTCGGGAATCGGATGCTGGATTGCAATTCAATCGATTCTTAATATTGGTTCAGCAATCAGCATTCTTCCAGTTGTAGGAGTGACGTTGCCATTAGTTTCATATGGAGGCTCAGCAATAGTTGCTACCTATATGGGCTTAGCTTTTGTCATTGGAGCTGCACGACGTGATCCAGTAATTTACAAGGAGCTACAAAAAACTGGAGTCGCATGGCTACGATAATTTTTGCCGGGGGTGGTACAGCTGGCCACATCGAACCTGCACTTGCAGTGGCAAAGTCTTGGAAAGAATCTCACCCAGCAGATAAAATCCTGTTTCTAGGAACCAAGAGTGGCCTGGAAAATACTTTGGTGCCCGCACAAGGATTCACATTATTACTCATACCAAAAGTTGCAATATCAAGGAAGCCTTCAACCTCATGGTTAAAAATTCCCATCGATTTGATTAAATCAATCAGAGCGTCGTATGCGATTGTAAAATCGGCGGATTTATTGATTGGTTTTGGGGGGTACGTAAGCGCGCCTGCTTATCTCTCGGCGCGCTTAGCCGGCATACCAACCCTTGTTCATGAAGCTAACGCCACGCCTGGGTGGGCTAATAGGCTTGGTGCACGTATGACACCTTTTGTTGCAGTTGCTAATCCGGTAGATGGTAGAGAGTTTGCCGACGCGCTAATAACCGGCCTCCCACTTCGCTCAGATGTGGCACATGCCTTTATTGAATCTAGCGGTGATTGGAAAGCGGCCAGAAAGAGCGCAAAAGCACAATTAGGCTTTGAAGCCGATGCTCCATTAATTTTTATTATGGGAGGTTCCCAAGGTTCTGTAGCGATCAATTCCATAGTCGCCCAGTCGCTAGATGCTCTCCTAGCTAAAAAAATTGCAATCTTTCATTCGGTAGGCCGGCTCAACGTATTGCCACAGTCGGTGCCGGGCTATCAGCCCGTTGCATATGTTGACGAAATGGCACTGGCTTATTTAGCCAGCGATGTGATCATTGCGCGCAGTGGCGCAGTAACGTGTAGCGAGTTTGCAGCTCTTGGGCGATTTGCATTGTTCATACCCCTACCAGTGGGAAATGGCGAACAGTTACACAATGCTCGCTACTTAGTTGAATGTGACCGCGCTGAAGTAATTAACCAATCTCAATTTAACGCCGAGTATTTGGTAGCTGCAATTGATAATCTCATTAAGAGATCACATGCAGCTCCGATAGCCGGTGACCCGAAAGACCTAAATGCAGCTGAAAAGATTGTTTCATTGGGGCAGTTTGCTTTAGGTGCAGCATGAATCGCATTGAATTGTCATCTCTTATCGGAAAGCGAATCCACTTTATTGGTATCGGCGGTGCTGGTATGAGCGGCCTAGCACGTATCGCGCTGTCACATTCAATTCGAGTCAGTGGATCTGATGCCAAAGACTCCTCTGTTGTGAAAGCACTTCAAGCACTTGGTGCCGAAATTTCCACCCAGCACGCTGGAGAAAATGTTGACGGTGCCGATCTTGTGGTTTATTCCACAGCGATAGCTGTTAATAATCCTGAATTGATTCGTGCGAATGAAAGGGGAATTAAAGTCCTCACGCGTGCTGCTGCTCTGGCGATCCTAATGTCAGATTCCACATCGATCGCGGTAGCTGGTACTCACGGAAAGACGACAACTTCTTCGATGCTCGCAGTTGCCTTACAAGCATGTGGTGCGGATCCATCATTTGCAATCGGTGGAACAATTACCGCATCAGGTTCTAATGCACATCGGGGCACTGGAAATATATTTGTTGCAGAAGCCGACGAATCGGATGGATCTTTTATTGAATATCATCCATTCGCTGCAATCGTTACAAACGTGGAACATGACCATGTCGATTTTTTTGCTACACCCGCCGATGTAGAAAAAGCTTTTAGTGCGTTTATCGCAACTATTAATCCAGATGGCTTTCTTACTTACTGCATGGATGATGCCGGAGCGCGTGCACTCGTCAGTAACACAAGTGAATTAAGCATAATTTCTTATGGAGTAGCAGATGATGCGGACTTGCGAATTGATCAGATTGAACTTGGGGCATCGGGATCAAAGGCTAGGGCGCTGTGGTATGGCAAGTCCATTGGTTTTATTGAACTTGTAGTGCCGGGTCACCATAACCTCTTAAATGCAGCAGGCGTACTTGCTACGGGGATTCAATTGGGATTTGCAGCAGGTGACCTATTGACAGGCCTATCAACTTTTAGGGGTACGGGTCGTCGCTTTGAGCTCATTGGAACGGTTCATGGAATTCGCGTGGTCGATGACTACGGGCATCACCCAACCGAGATCGATGTGACCCTTACAGCTGCGCGCCGCTTTGCCGGCGATGGCAGACTCTTGGTGATCTTTCAGCCACATCGATACTCTCGAACTCAAGCATTTTCAACAAACTTTGCACACGTGTTAGATGCTGCAGATCGTGTAATAGTTCTCGAAATTTATGCAGCAAGTGAAAAACCAATTCCTGGAGTAACGTCGCAATTGATAACTAGTGCAATGACTAAAGGTGAGTACATCCCGAATTTTATTGAAGTTACTGATTTGATTGTTGGTTACGCCGAACCAGGTGATGTGATTATTACTCTGGGTGCAGGTGATGTTAGTTCGCTTGCCCCAATTATTATCGATGGACTGATTCGGCGCTTTGATTAAATGAAAAAACGTCGTCTCATAATTATTGCTGCTGCGCTGATGGTGGGTGGGGCCGCCTATATTTTAGGTTGGTCAACCCTGTTTACAGTGAGTGCAGTCGAAATAAAAGGCACAGATGTTGCTCTGCCTTCTGGCGTAGTCAAAGGTGAAAAACTAGCTCGAGTAGAACCCCGAATCGTCGCACGAGGATTTGGAAAATATGATTGGGTTAAGAGCGCAAACGTTTCTAGAAATTGGATAACCGGCAAAGTAACCATCACAATAGTTGAACGAACTCCTATAGCGATCTATAACAATCTAGCAATCGATGCTCAAGGTGCGAGTTTCATGATACGAAATAAAGATGTCGCCCACCTACCGAAAATTCAAGCTCCAAACGTTGATTCTGCAATTATTGCCGCCGCATTCTTTAGGCAGCTTCCAGCCGATATCGCAGCACAAGTACGAATGGTCAAGGCCCATAGTGGCGATACATTTATTGTCGAGTTAGTGACAAAGACCGGAAACCTAGAGCTTCGGTGGGGCAGAAGCGAAGAGAATGCATTAAAAGCTAAGGTTTATAGGGCTTTACTGCTTCAACCTGAAAATAAAAAATTGAAGAGAGTTGATGTATCGGCCCCACATGCTCCAATAGTCAAATAAAAATTAGATTACGACACAGCAAATAGTTCGAGTCGGTATTTGATTAAAAAGGGCTGGCACTTTACGTTCGCCTTATCAATAAACATTGAATTATAAGGCTCAAGTTGAGGTTTATGGTTCACGAGGAGGATAAACGTGGCTTCACCGCAGAATTATTTAGCAGTCATCAAGGTCGTTGGAATTGGTGGCGGTGGAGTAAATGCAATCAATCGCATGATTGATGTTGGACTCAAAGGCGTTGAGTTCATTGCAATTAATACCGATGCACAACATCTGTTGATGAGCGATGCCGATGTTAAATTAGATATCGGAAGAAAAACTACACGCGGCCTTGGTGCAGGAATGGATCCAGATAAGGGACGCGAAGCTGCGCTCGATCACGCAGATGACATCGAAGAAATTTTACGTGGCGCAGATATGGTTTTTGTAACTGCAGGTGAAGGTGGAGGCACTGGTACAGGTGCTGCTCCAGTAGTTGCAAAGATTGCTCGTGACATCGGTGCGTTAACAATTGGTGTTGTCACTCGACCATTTTCATTCGAAGCAAAACTTCGCGCGACACAAGCAGACATTGGCATTGAAGCACTTCGTGCTGAAGTCGATACATTGATTGTTATTCCTAACGATCGACTTCTAGCAATCTCGGATCGAACAATTACTTTGGCTGATGCCTTTAAGAGTGCAGATCAAGTTTTACTCTCTGGAGTACAAGGAATTACAGAGATCATCACACAGCCTGGTCTTATTAATCTTGACTTTGCTGATGTTAAAGCCGTTATGTCTGGGGCTGGTTCAGCGCTTATGGGTATTGGTTCAGCGCGCGGAGAAAATCGTGCACTTCGCGCAGCAGAGTTAGCTATCTCATCTCCATTATTAGAAGCATCTATCGATGGTGCGATGGGTGTACTTCTTTCAGTTTCTGGTGGATCAGACCTTGGACTCTTTGAGGTAAATGAAGCCTGTGAATTAGTTCAATCAGCTGTGCATCCAAACGCTAAGTTTATTTTCGGAACCACTATTGATGACGCGTTGGGCGATGAGGTGCGAATTACTGTTGTCGCCGCTGGCTTTGAGGGTGGCGAACCTAAGAGAGTCTCCACGCCAGTAATTGATGCAGCAACCCTTGGCGGGGTAGCCGATCCAATTGCTTCTAATGACCCGATATCTGTGGCGTTAGAACTAAATGATCAGCCAATTGCACGACGCCGAGTCACTTTCGAAGAGTTGGTTTCTGAAGATGAATCTGATGAGGTCGACGTCCCCGATTTCATGAAGTAAAACTTTGCCAGAACTCTTTACCGATCGGCGTCAGGGTTTTAGCCTGGCGCCTTTTGAGTCTTTTAACTTAGCCCGCCATGTTGGCGATGATCCTGTTTCCGTTGCACGCAACCGAGCATTGCTCACGTCGATGGTCGGCCCGGTTCAATTTATGAATCAAGTTCATGGTGATAGTTTTCAAGTCATTGATTCGTATTCTGACGTTGATCCAACATGTGATGCCTTAATTACAACCAAACAAGGCCTGGCTCTAGCTGTGATGGTGGCTGATTGCATTCCACTCTTACTTATCTCAACGTCAGTTGTTGCAGCGGTTCATGTTGGGCGCAAAGGCTTACAGAAGGCAATTACATTGAAAGTAATTGATCAAATGAAGCGCTTAGGCGCTAGGGAGATTCATGCAAAATTAGGTGCTTCGATTTGCGGACGCTGTTATGAAGTTTCACAGGTGATTCAAGACGATGTATGCCAAACACACCCGGATGCATATTCTCTCACGCGCGAACACACTCCGTCCTTGAATCTACCTAAGGCTTTAATCTCCGTTTTAATTTCGCAAGGAATTAGCTATGAAGCATCACCGACGTGCACCTTGGAAGATCCACACTACTTCTCTTATCGCCAGCACAACATCACTGGCAGAAATGCGGGAGTTATCTGGCTATGACTCGATATAACGAGGTCGCACAAAGACTGGCAGAAGTACATGATCGTATTGCTGTGAGTGCCAAACTCTCAGGTCGCAATCCGAAGGAAATCCTTTTGATCGCCGTAACAAAGACATTTCCTATCAGTGACATAGAAATCCTAAAAGAATTGGGCATGAATGATTTTGGTGAGAACCGGGATGCAGACGGGGCACAGAAGGCAGCGATGGTACCCGCGAAATGGCATTTTCAGGGACAGATTCAAAGTAACAAGATTAAGTCACTATGCACGTGGAGCCATGTTGTTCATTCCCTTGATGATGCGCGGCATTTCGCACTCATTGAAAAATCGACCGTGCATCCGTTAGAAATATTTCTTCAGGTTAGTTTGGATGGTGCAGATAATCGCGGGGGCAGTGACGCAGAAAGCCTTTACGCGTTAGCTAGCTTGGTCCAAGCATCGCCAGTGCATCACTTAATGGGGCTCATGGCAGTTGCCCCATTGGGTAAGAATCCTGCTGATTCTTTCAGCCAATTAGCAGAGATTCACCGCGAATTTATTCGCGAATTTCCGAGCGCTACCTCGTTGTCAGCGGGCATGAGCGGGGACTATGAAGAGGCGATTATGCACGGGGCGACACATCTGAGAATCGGTAGTTCAATCCTAGGTTCCAGGTAAATGGGTAGGTATATTTTATCTATGACTAATGCCCTTAAGCGCGTCGCAAACTATTTAGGTTTGATGGATGATCCGGATTTCGATACTGCAGTCGCACCATCAGTGCCGGCGGTTCAAGCCTCTAACGAAGTCCGAATCAAGCCGCGTCTACCGCGTCCTGTCTCATCTGTGATTACTTCAACCGTTGAGCCAGCGCCTCAACTTGATCTACCAACGTTAGATCGCATCATCACTTTGCATCCTCGTTTTTATAATGAGGCCCGAACAATTGGTGAGCACTTTCGTCAAGGCAATCCAGTAATAATTAATTTAACTGATATGGACGAGTCAGAGCATAAACGTTTAGTCGATTTCGCAAGCGGTCTTGCATTTGGTTTACATGGAACTATCGAGCGCGTTACGAAAAAAGTTTTCTTAATCTCGCCAGCTAATCTACAAGTTAGTAATGAAGATAAGTCAGCCGCTGCGCAAGCCAGTTTCTTTAACCAGAGCTGATTTCATATGGGAATCGGTTCGCTTTTAGCGGGCGTACTTCAACTATTCTTATTTGCCCTACTGGGTCGATTAATTCTCGATTATATTCGTATGTTTGCACGCAATTGGCGTCCAAGTGGGGTCACGCTTTATTTAGTTGAAGCGATTTATGCGATTACAGATCAACCAATGCGATTCGTTGGCAGATTTATTCCACCGCTTCGCCTTGGCGCAGTAAGTCTTGACCTAAGTTTTATAGTTCTCTTCTTCGCCGTTCAACTACTTTTAGGTTTCGTTAGAGGGATTTAATTAGTTTTACCGCTAACCCAAGCTCTCCCTGATCTAACACAAGTGTTTCATCACGCACCATCGACAAGGATAAAACCTCATCTTGAATGTGTGCAAGGTCGCTGGCAATTGCCTCTGCAATCTCAACGCTGGCATTCCACGTAATATCAATACGATCGGAAATTTCAAAGCCGTCACTTTTACGACGCTCTTGAATAAAGCGAATGACCTCACGCGCATTACCAGCCAAAATCAATGATGGTGACAGAGCAAGATCTAGGGCAACACTCTCACCGTCGTGAGATGACACCATCCATCCGCTCTTGGGAACTTCAGTCACTACTAAGTCGTCTAAGGAAATCTCCCACGCACCCAAAGTCGTTACTGCATCGGTTCGCAATTTCTTAACAAGAAGCGTTGCATCAGTAGCAGCGATTGTTTTTGCAATCTCTTGCACTGCACCACCAAATTTTGCGCCTAAACTTTTGAAGTTAGCCTTTACGGAAATATCTACCAAGTCGCCATCGGCACTAGCAATATCTTCAAGCTCAATAACATTTAATTCATCGGCAATTTGTTCGCGCATCGCCTCAGGTAAGCCTGCCCACCCTGTAGCTGCAATGAGTGCACGCTGCAGAGGTTGACGAATTTTAATTCCTGATTCGGCGCGAGATGCTCGCCCTAATTCAACAATACGTCTAGTAAGAGCTACTTGTCGGGAGAGCTCGTTATCGATTGCGCCCTTATTAACAGTTGGAAAATCTGTTAAGTGAACCGACATCGATGACGTTAAATCTGTTGGGCGTACAAGTTCCTGCCACACTTGCTCGGTAATAAAAGGAACCATGGGTGCCAGAAGTTTTGTTAGCGTGACAAGGCATTCATGCAGGGTCGCCATGGCAGCTAGATCGCCATCCCAGAAGCGTCGCCGTGAACGTCGCACGTACCAGTTAGAGAGGTCATCGATAAATCCTGCAAGAGCTTTTCCGGCAATTTGTGAATCAAAGCCCGCATACGCTTCATCAACTGACTCAATTAATACATTGAGCTCGGAGATAATCCAGCGGTCCATCAATGCACGGTCTTTCAACTCTGGAGCTTGAGAAAGTTCAAAGTTTGATGCATTGGCATAGAGCGCATGAAAAGAAACAGTGTTCCAATATGTCAGTAGAGTTTTTCGGATGACTTCATTGATTGCCTCATGTCCAACGCGGCGGGCAGCCCATGGAGAGCCCGCAGCCAACATGTACCAGCGCACAGCATCTGCACCATGTTGATCCATAAGCGCCATTGGTTCTAAAACATTTCCAACATGCTTACTCATTTTGCGGCCATCTTTATCCAAGATATGACCTAGGCATAGAACTGTCTTATAAGAAGACTTGTCGAAAACTAAGGTTCCAATAGTCATTAGGGTGTAAAACCAGCCACGTGTTTGGTCAATTGCTTCACAGATAAAATCTGCAGGATAAGAGGCTTTAAATTTTTCGACTGAGCCCTCTTTGTGAGGATAACCCCATTGTGCAAAGGGCATAGCGCCAGAGTCATACCAACAATCAATCACTTCGGGTACGCGCGTCATGAGCTGCGAGCACTCTGAACAAGGGAAAGTAATGTCGTCAACAAATGGGCGATGTGGATCTAGCGCAGACAACTCTTGACCGGCTAGTGCACCTAACTCTTTCAAAGAATCTACACAGATTTCATGTTTATTCTCACAGCGCCAAATTGGCAGGGGAGTTCCCCAGTATCTATTTCGTGAAAGCGCCCAGTCGATATTGTTGTTAAGCCAATCCCCGTAGCGACCTTCTTTAATGGTCTGTGGATGCCAATCAGTTGCTGCATTTTCGCGCAGCAATGCATCCTTAATAGAAGTAGTTCGCACATACCACGATGGCTGTGCGTAATACATAAGGGCTGTATGGCAGCGCCAACAATGCGGATATGTGTGCTCATATGGTTGGTGTTTATACAGTGAGCCATTTGCTTTTAATTCTTTGACTAGGACCTTGTCAGCATCTTTAAAGAACATACCGCCCACAACGGGAGTTGCGCTCAGAAAAGTGCCATCAGGTGCAATGGGATTTACAACTGGTAGACCATAACCTCGGCACACCGCAAGGTCGTCAGCGCCAAATGCGGGGGATTGGTGGACCAATCCAGTTCCATCTTCAGTTGTTACGTAGGTTGCAAGTACCACGTAGTGGGCATCAGGGATTTCAACGTAATCAAATGGCCGCTTATAAGTAGTGCGCTCTAAATCTTTGCCCAGAATGGATTTAAGAATTACTTTTTCGCCTTTGATACTTTCGATTAACTCTTTAGCAACAATGAGAACCTCGGTCTGCTCATCAACACTCACCTGCACCACGACGTACTCAACTTCTGGATGTACGGCAATTGCTGTATTAGAAACAAGTGTCCACGGCGTAGTCGTCCACACAAGTAGAGAAGCATTCAAGGCAACTAGATCACCTGATGTAACTGGAAAACGGACGTAAACGGAGGGGTCAACAACACTTTCATAACCTTGTGCCAATTCGTGATCAGATAATCCCGTTCCACATCGAGGGCAGTAAGGTGCAACTCGATGATCTTGGACGAGAAGACCTTTTTTCCAAATCTCCTTAAGTGACCACCACACGCTCTCGACGTATTCAGGAG